>Ga0310123_10000387_pt1 | contig 39585 bp, 30 predicted proteins | sample CB6_AW_1057_MG_FD_203505 | JGI IMG/M metagenome (GOLD analysis project Ga0310123, IMG submission 203505) | Marine microbial communities from Western Arctic Ocean, Canada - CB6_AW_1057 | ecosystem: Environmental > Aquatic > Marine > Oceanic | place: Canada: Western Arctic Ocean | collected... | reverse complement strand
AGTCCGGGTCACTGAGGAAACGTCCATTCGTTCCCGGTCAGTGGACCCGTTACTCGCGAGGTTCAACAGGGTGCCGCACTCTTCGACCGCCACGCCCCCCGGCGCACTTTTGGGCCGCCGTTTACAACAAGCCCAGCGTCGGTGATCTTGGTACCGGCAAGCATTAGCTCCTCCAGCTTGGTCAGCCCCTTGAGGTGCACAAGCCCAGCGTCGGTAATCTTGGTGCGACTGAGGTCGAGCGTCTGCAGGCTGGTCAGCCCCTTGAGATGCACCAGCCCCGAGCCGGTGATCTGGGTGCCGCCGAGGTTGAGAGACTGCAGACTGGTCAACCCCTTGAGATGCACCAACCCCGCGTCGGTGATCTGGGAGCCGACGAGGTTGAGAGACTGCAGACTGGTCAACCCCTTGAGATGCACCAACCCCGCGTCGGTGATCTGGGTGCCGCCGAGGTCGAGATTCCGCAGCTTGGTCAGCCCCTTGAGGTGCACAAGGCCGGCATCGGTGATCTGGGCGCCGCTGAGTCCGAGCCCCTTCAGATTGGTCATCCCTTTGAGATTCTCCAATCCAGCGTCACTGATCGTCGGCTCAGCTGGCGCAACGCCGCTGGAAAGCCAAAGCACCTCCAGCTTCGTCAGCCCCTTGAGGTGAAACAGGTCTGCGTCGGTGAGTTTCATGGAATGAGGGGAGGTCATGCTGTAACCGAGGACCAGCGACCGCAACTGCGTGAACCCCTTGAGGTGCTGCACAAGTCCCGCAGCGGTGGTCGCGGTCCCGGTAAGGTCCAACTTCTTCAGATTGGCCATCCCCTTAAGATGCAGCAGCCCCGCATCGGTGATCTGGCGTCTGTAAGATTGAGATTCTGTAGTTTGGTAAGTCCCTTGAGGTACACCAGTCCAACGTCGGTGATCTGGGAATGGCGGAGGGCCAGCGTCTGCAGCTTGGTGAGTGGTTTCAGATGCAATAGCCCCGCGTCCGTGACCCCCCCACTTAGTTTGAGCGTCTGTAGATTGGTCAATCCCTTGAGATGCACCAGTCCCGCGTCGGTGGTCGCGGTGCCGCTGAGGTCCAGCGTCTCCAGCTTGGTCAGCCCCTTGAGATGCACCAGCCCCGCGTCGGTGACCAGTTCCGTGTCGGTGAGGTCCAGCGTCTCCAGCTTGGTCAGCCCCTCGAGATGAACAAGTTCTGCGTCACTGAGGTATCGCTCCGGCCATCCGAAGCGAAAAATTTTGAACAACAATCGCCGATACCGTGGGGAAATGGAGGCACTGTCGAGATTGACTCCAATTACTTCGCCCTTTCCGTTTCGTTCGATGGTTCTGACCGCGGATTCCTTTTCATGCTTGGCGCCGAACTCCTCCAGGACAGCAATCGGATCGCGATTGCTGTTGATTACGATGACCAACAGCAATCCGGCCAAGACCACCAGCAGTAAACCCACCAACCATCGCTTCATCGGGTGACTCCGTCGCCTGGAGAATTAGAGCTGCCCAGTCTCCCCACCCCAGCCCCGGCGTGCAACCCGCCAGATCCGAACCGCCCCCCACCCCTCGCTCGCGGCGTGACTCCGGTTATCGCGTGTTCGGGCGGCGGGGCATTGGGCGTTCAACCCGCTGGATCCGAACCACGCCCCCCGGCGTCGCTCGGCGGGGCCGTCAGCGTTATCGCGTGGTCGCCAGCGGACTTGATGCAGTAAATGGACCCAACCAGCAGCACCACCATGCTGCCGACCCAGAGGTAGTAACCACCAAAACTCTGAGAATTTGCGCTGAGGGAGCGATTGAATAGGAATGTCAGAGCCGACAGGATTGCCAACGATGACAAACATGTGGCCACTCGGAATCTCCGGTACAGGAAACAAATGATCCCAACCCACATCAGGAGATTGGCAATCCATAACAACTGGAGGGGGAAGGCAGGGGACCACCCAAAGGCTGCCGCCACCCATCCGTAGACCAGGTAGTGATTATTGTAGTGCACGGCCGGAACACACAGTGACCAGACGTACAACAGCAGACACGCGGCAAATGCCCCCCGTCGTATTACGTCGTTCCGACTGGCGTTCGGAGAACCCGAACCGTTCGTAGCTTGGTTCGTCATGGGTTTCGGCAAGTCCTTGATTCGTCCAACATGTGCGGTCCTCTAGATCAGGCGGCAAGTGTCACTCGATATCATGCCATTGTCTCTGCTTCCCGAACAGAGCCTGAGAACAGGTGAAGCCCGGTCGCGTGATTCGGGGGTTTCAGACCCGGTCAACGGACCGGATGCCGTCTGAGTACCCTCAACCACCCCAGTCTCCCCACCCCAGCCCCGGCGTTCAACTCAGGGGCGGTAACCGCCAGATCCGAACCACGCCCCCGCCCCTCGCTCGCGGAGTGACTCCGGTTATCGCGTGGGCGGGCGAAGTGGGATGACGACTACCTGGAGATCTCGCAATTGGGCAACGACTTCTGCAGATCGGTGACCCGCGATCAGGCGGTGTCTCGGGAGCGGGCCGGGACCACTGGACATACTGCCTCACGGACTTGCTCGCCGGTGGAGGCATTCAAGGCGGACAAACCTACGGCACCAGCGACAAGCACGCCGGCTACCCGGCCGACCAACGGGTCACGCCATCCGACATCGCCAAAACCGTCTACCACGCGATGGGCATCCACGATCTATCCGCGACCGACAACCAGAATCGCCCCTACAACCTGCAAGAGCATGGGCGTCCGCTACTGGAATTGTTGTAGCGGTGGAGTTGGCAACGACTGGCTGAACGAGGGAACCGACCCCGCCACACCGCTCGTGGTTGAGTCTCTGACTTATCCCGTGCTTGCCGGACGCCTACGGAACCGGGCGCATCAAACTCATTTCGCCAATCTTGACATTGGCGCCACACATTTTGAGAAAAACCGGTCCGCGGGAAGAGATGTTCGTCATGTTGTGAGCATACTTTCCGACCAGTGCGGACTCTCGTTCATCGTACCCATCAAACCCCGCATAAACTTCGACTTGCTGGGGGTCGAAATAGAACGTGTACCAGATATGTCTTCTGGTGTTCTCTGACAGCGGAACATCATACCACCTGCCTGGCAGGCGTTTACCGTCCTGGTGCCAGTAGGTCCGCAGGGGATCGGTTTTTTCGCCGGCAGCCGAAAAGATATGGGTAAACCAGAATCCCGAATCGTGAATGCTGATCGGGACGACACCAGTTCTGATACCACACTCAAAGGACGCTTTCCGGTCCGCATCAAGCATGGCGATGTGTGCCCGCAGTCGGTAGCGCCGGTCACCTGAACCACTAAGAAGGTCATCGAAACGACTCATCGAAACGAGCGTGGCATTAGGTCTCTGACCAATCAACAGCCAGCCGTCACGGACTTTTGGCAGCATGCCGCTGCTGCCGCTTGTCGCCTCAGACCACTTACTGAAATCCAAATGATCGCCTGAAAAATCATCTGTCAGCACACCCGGCTTCACTGCCGGCCCATCCAGAATCTCCTCCAGGCCAATGTCATCCCAGAACACGGGTTTCCCTGCGCCTTTGATAGGCCAGTTGAGAGTTGTCCTGATGGAAACAACTGCCGTATCGGCCCCAGGCGGCGCTGTGAATGTTGTTTCCAATAAAGTCGATTCGCTTACGGGGCGAGATTTTCCCAGCCGTCGGTAGTTGGGTTCCGGCCAGATCGTTTTGCCAGCCGATTTGAAACGCACGTCCGTACTGAAAAGACGCGTCCTGGGTTCAGGAGGAACCGTATATCTTCCCCGAACAGCCAGTTTGTATCTTGTCCCTGGCTTCACCCGGATGTTTTGAGAGAGTGTTCCCGTGCCATGGGCAGCAAAACTGCCGCTACGGGAGCCTCCCTTCACAACCTTGATTGCCCCGCTTGTTTCCCATGCCGACAGGTCCCCTGTTTCAAAACTGCCGTTGGTCAGCAGGTTGTTCCGGACAGGATGGTTCAACATGAACAACTGGGTCCGTGCGGACTGGTGAAGAGGAGTCCCACGCGAGAACTTCTGCCAGAAGGCAACAGCATCTGCTCTGCTGCCCTGGCCGAGCAGATGATTTGTTATCCGGTCGCACAAGCCGTCGAGCATGGTCCGCATGTCGCTGAACTCGGTGACATACGCGAAATACGACATGTAATTGGCCGTTGTGACGACCTGGTTGACAGTGGGGTATGCACGCAACTGCCTCCGGTATGACTGTTTCATGTCCTGCAGTTGGGCAAGCTCTTCTGCCAATTCCGTTGCGCGTTCAAGCGATTCTGTGGCCTCGCTGTAGATCTTTTCTTGTCGGAGTGTGTATTTGATCCTGCCCAGCAGGAATGTCCGGTAATACTTCCACGCATCTGCCACACGTGTCACTCTGTATTCGTCTGCCTCCGTGCCTGCCGCCTGTTCTGCCGCAACAATCTGTTTATCCAGAAAGCTGACGTCATCGATGGAATAGTGATCAAATTCATCGTGGTCTTCTAACCAGCCAACCCACTGGTACCCCAGGAACCTGCGGTTGGTGCCCCTGCGGTCATAGATTTTTTCGAGCCGGTCCCAGAATGCCTTCATGGGTTGAGCGGCGGCTCCGAACCAATCTCGGCAGTAAGCCCCCATGATCTCGTCGGGGTCGGCATTCACGTTCCACATCAGTTCCTGCATGTAGCGGTATTTCGGACCGTCAAACGACCAGTTGCCGCCGACTTCTGAAACATGGGCTATGGCTCCCAGTTTCTCGTGTCCCCATTTCAGAAAATCCCGCATCGCGTGCGGAAAGTGACGGAAACCGACGAATGAGTTGCCGTAGGCGTAAGAATACAAGCTGACCGAATCAGTTTTCTTCTGCCATTGCCGGGCCAGGTCCAGGTGACTCTCGAGATACACAGTGACCATGACGGAGATATTCTTCTCGAGCCCAAAACGGGGCGGCGCCGCCGGTGCACCATAGGCGAGGGTTGCGATCTTCTTGTCCGGATGGGTCCTGGCCACTTCCTTGGCGACCTGGTTCACCCAGTGCCAATATCTTTCCGATACCGTGTAGGCCGGGTCCGCAGTCGCGGTGAATCTCTCGCACAAGTCGCATTCGCACCAGCCGGATGAGTCGTTATGGCCCATGGATACCGTGGGCACATCCGGATGCTTGGCAAAGTACTCGCGTGCATACGCGACGGCGTGTTGAACCGTCTGTGGGTTCGACATGCAGATCTGCCAGCCGTTGCCGTAGTCCCAGTGCCATCGTCCTCGTCGTTGGCCACGCTGAAGAGCTTCCCGTAACTTGGCGTGCTCTGGATGGGTACCTTTCATCAAGCTCTGTGCCCGGCTGTCAGAAACCGTGAAAAGCGCAAACCACTCCGGGTGCTGCAGGTAATCCTTCCTGTTGAAGATCGCCTGGAATTCGTGGCTCCCGAAAGATCCTCCCCCTTCGGGTCTTCCCCTGAGATACCGGCGGTTCTTGTCAAAGTAATACATGCCCAGGTTGCCGCGGCTGAGGTAATGCGGTTCGTGTTTCTGATTGAATGCTTGGTCAACCGTTACGGTCGGCACCGAAGGCACGATCTCACCGTAGACGGCGTCCGGAAAAAGCCATCGCACGCCGGCAAACTGCCCCAGGAATTCTTCAACCGCCCAGCGTGAGGAATTCAATCGGATCCCGGACAGAACAAGATGGTGCTCTCCATCCACTGCCACGTGCTTGAGTAGAAACCCGTCGGCATACAGGTCCTTGATCTCTGGCGCATGCTTCAGGGCAAACTCATCAGGACCGACGTGAATTGTCACCGTGCCAGCAGCCGCCCGGCGGCCGGGAGCGATCTTTCGGCCGGTAACCCGGGAGAGGTAATCGCATAGATCGGCAGCCGCATCCGAGTGGACCTGGCCCTTTGCACTCAACACGCTGGGCACGGGGCTGTTCGGAGAAATGACTGTAACAACCGCTGCACCAGAAACGGCCGGAAAAACAAAGCTGCAAAAGCCGACTGCTATTGGAAGCCACTGCCATCTGACAATACGGTCTGCTGGTCGATTCATTTTGGCTTGATCTTTCGGTTGGTAGATTGCCTCGATAATTTGCACCCGCTAATCGTGCATTTCACCGAGCCCCTCGCCAAGTGACGCGGCTCATATCAGCTTCCGACACCAATCATCGATGGGCACTACAGTTTCGCGGCCCCAGCCCCGGCGTTCAACCCACTGGATCCGAACCGCGGCCCACAGAGGTCGATCGCCACAACAAAGCGCTGCGGAATGCGCTGCAGCAACCTGCCGTTTTGCCTCGCACGGGGTCGCAAACCGGTTTCCCGCAAATGAAACAACCCCCTGTGGTGCAGGGGGTTGCGGGCGGGTGCACCAAGGTGCGAAACCCGCTAGCGGGAGTGGATGGGAATCGAACCCACCTGGCGACTTTTCAGACGCCACACTGGGTTTGAAGCCCAGGACGGTCACCAGATCCGCGTACACTCCCGGAAGTCCATCGCCGTGAACTGGCTGATTCGATCGTAGAGGCCACAGGGGGGGTGAGTCAAATACTGGGGCTGGCTTCCACCCGGGGCCGGTGGTTACTTCAATCGCTTCCGGGCTCTCGATTTTGCTGATCGGAAGATGTCGACCGGATCCGGTTGCGAAGGGGGTGCGGGAGGCGGCGACGGGGTGTGGGGATCGGTTGGAGCGGCGATGACGGGAACTGCCGCAGCAGTGCGACGACGCTCGCGGGCCGGCTTCGGACGCGGAGCCTCGCGCGCGACCACCCGCGCCGTTCTGCTGAATCGCTCACCCGTCCTGGCCCATAGGCTCAACCGACGGCCACCAATTTCCAGTACCAACACCACCACGCTGGCAATGAATAACCACGGCAACAAGCTGACCCGTTTTGAGCTGCGGGGCGGATCGCCAAACACACTCGTCACGTCAGTCCGCTGCTCGCCACCGCTGAGCGTTGCCAACTCCAAGAGCACCTCGACACCGGCCGGCTCCTCGACTCGCGGTACGAATTCCGGCGAATACGGCAATGTCACGATCGGACCCCGTACGAAGTCCCTCGCCGCCCGGTCACCGCTTCGTACCAGCGTGCGGTAGGTACCGGTACGAGACAATCGCACACGGGCCTGCAGCGAATTGGGACCGGTCCACGACAGTGACGGCTCGATCGGAACCTGCCGTTCCGTACCCGGCGGCAACACCAGCACTCGCGGCGGACGGATCCGGTACTCGCTGGCTCGCTCGGGATCCAACTCAACCCGGATCACCGCGTCCTGACCCTCACGAGTCATCTCAACAAACACACCCTCCAGGTCACCTCCACCTCCCAACAACCAGCGAGCATGAGTCACCAGGAAATCGGCGTATCCATCCCAACTGCCGAATGCGCCCGAGTACTGGCCGTCGACCTCCAGCGTGATCGCCGCCGCACGGCCCAGGCCTCGATACCAGGCCGCCGACCACGGTGCCTGGTACTCGTCGGCCGACGCCACCGCCATCGTCGCATCGGGCTTCAGGTAACACAGGTTGTAGCCATCGGCTGCCGGGAACGACCCGCCTGTTCCCAGAGCACCCAACTCACCCAGCAAGCGAGCTCCCGCCCGAAACGCACCCGGGATCCCCTCGGCCTGCGTCTCGTCGTTCTTCTTCACAAACGTGTTCCGGGCCACGCTGAGCGTGTCCTGGGCAAACAGCCTCGGCAACTCCTGCGGGTCCATCGAGAACATGATGTTCCCGCTGCCCCGCTTGGCGATGTCCTTGAGCAAATCGGCATCGGGGTCCGATTCGCTGCCCAGCCCGATCACGCTGACCGTGATCCCACCCTTCTCGTACTTCTCGAGCAACTCCTTGTAGTTCTCAGGCTGCTCGCTGTCGGCCGCGTCGGAGAATAGCAGGATGTGTCGAGTCGAATAGTCACCCGCCTTGGCCAACTCCTTACCCGCCTCAACCAGTGCCACGTAGACAAAGATCCCCCCACCCATGCTCTGGATCTTCAACGCCCGCCTCGCCATCGACTCGGGATCGGTCACTTTTTCGAGAGGCTGGATCACGTGAGGCGAACTGTCCACGGCGATCACCGACACCTTGTCCTCGGGGCCCAGCAACCGGATGCACTCGGCCGTGCCCAGGTTGGCCAGGTCCATCTTTGTCTTACCGCCCGCCGCCGGCATCGCCATGCTGCCGGATCGATCGAGCACGATCGCGATCGCCACCCGCAGCTTCCGATGCTCCTCGCGCAACTCCATCGACACCGGCAAAACGTCATCCAGAGGACTCCGGTAATACCCCCCCTGGCCAAAACTCCGCTCACCGCCGGTCAGCAACAATCCCCCGCCCAGATCCTCGACCCACTGAGCCAACCGCGCCATCTTCAATCGGCCCAGGTCCTCCGCCGAAGCATTCTCGATGATCACCGCGCGGTAGCCGTCGAGTCCATCAAGCGTCAACGGATGTGCACCGGCACGGGCAACATCAACAGGCAACTGAGCCGCCTCGAGCGCCCGCAGCAGATTGCCGCCCTGGCCGTCGGAGGTCAGCAGCAGCAGCCGGGGCCCGGCCTCAACCCGCACCACGCCCGATCCCCGGTTGTTCTCAGACACCGGGTCATCAACCAGTTCCAACACGGCCGAGTAATGATGTACACCGCCGGTTTCGAGAATGTCGCGGAAGAGCAGCCGGTTGCGTCCGGATCGGAACCGCTGCGTTCGACTGGCCAGCTCCTTCCCGTCGCGGATCACCCGCAACGTCCCCGTCCGTTCACCATCGGCGGCGACCCAGACCGAGAACTGGAACGGCTCGCGAGGTGAAACCGTCAGCGGCAGCCGAATCGCCTCGACCGCCGTGTCACCCACCCGAGGCCGCTGGTAGGGCCGCACGTCGATCGGCACCCCCGACTCGCGAGCTCGCCGGGCCATCGACATCGGCTCGCGACCATTCGACTCGCCATCGCTGAGCACAAGCAGCCGGGCCGGACGACTCGGATCGACCAGGTTCAATCCCGTCCCGATCGCCGCGGACAGGTCGCTGCCGTCGGAGTCGATTTTCAGAGAATACCCCTTGCCGAGTTGCCTGGTGGCCGAGAGCTCCTGCTCGACTCGGGGCTCACCACCAAAAGTGACCACCGCCAGTCGGTCTCCGCCACTGCGCGATTGCTCGAGATCGCGGATCAGACCCAGCGATGCGGCCTGGTTTTCCGGTGAGACGCTCCGCGAACGATCGACCACGACCACCACGTCCACACCCTCGCCACCAATGTCCAGTCGAGGACCCGAAAGAGCCAGGACCAACAGCACCAGCAACGTCACCCGCAACCAGCCGGTGACGCCGCGTACCCGGAACCACTGCCAGTACACCCAGCCCAAGGGCAGGGCGAGTGCCAATACAGCGGGAGATTCGAATTCGAGCATGCCTGTCCCGGGATCTCCTCTCTACTTTCTACTCTCTGCTTCCTTCATACACCGCGACCGTGACCGGGACAGGCACCTCCGCCGTAGTCCACCTTCGGCGGACTATGGCGGAGGAGCCAGTCCCTGGCGCAAGACCTGCCAATCGCCCAACGCCAACCCGATCACCATCACGATCGCCAACAGGATCAACCACGTGTATGGCGAATCGACCTTGAATCCAACCGTATCCACCTCAACCACCGCCGGCCGCTCTCCGGCAACCAACCCCACCAGGGTCGATTCGTCGATGTCCTGAAAGTTGACGGCAAAACGAGCCACCTGCCGGTCGTCGTCGTGGAGGGTGTAGAACGCCGGCCGCGTCAAACCGCTGATCTCAACCAACCGTCCACGAGCCACCTGCCGCGGCCGGTCTCCACCCTCAAGCCGCAACAACTCCTCGCCCTCGGCCGACTGCTCATCCAATCGAAATCGCACGTCCTCGGTCACCCGGTAATTCACCCTCCGCAGTCCCGGCGTCGAATCCCGGCACTGCTCGATCAGGTTACTGAGCAGGATCGGCCAGTCGGGTGTATCGGTGAGATTGCTGCGGGCCAGGTCAATGTTGAGCACGAATTGGGTTGCTGGCGAATCGAGCCTCCGGACCAGCAGTGACTTCATGCCGGAGGTGATCAGCGGCGTGAAGTCGAAGTCGAGCTCCTGCACACCACCCCAGATCACACCACCCAGCACGACCCCTTCGAGCAGCGGGTGGCGTTTTTCGAGGACATAGACCGAGCGATCCGAGAGATCGACGGCAGACGCCTCGGACACCGGCCCGATCCCCAACCGCCACTGCTGGGGCTCGGCTTTCGATGCAACCGCCGAGGCCTTTGCGATCACCAGGTCGGCGTCGGCGGCTCCCGAGGGGGTCCAGCCGGGCAGGGCCAACAGGGCCCGACCCACCTGCTGCCGGGCGACCGACTGCTGCGGCAGCGTCACCGCCACCCGAACCAGCCTGGGCACCGGTTCGATCAGCCGCACATGGCTGTCCAGTTCCAGTGCATCACGATCGCTGGTCAGCCGGACATCGAGCTGACCGATCGCCTCGGGCACCTGAGCTTCAAACGGCAGTACCTCTCCGGCGGCCAATTCGACCTGCCGCTCGAGCACCGTGCGTTCCTGCCGGCCATCTCGCGTTGTCGCAGTCAGAGTCGCCGTGGCCGACCCGGCACCGAGATTCACGAGCCTCAGGTGCACCGTGCTCCTGCTCCCCTCCGCAGCAGGATCACCGTCACCGATCATCCACCTTGCGGCGGTGATCGCGAGATTGGGCTGAGGTTCACCAACCGAGACGACTTCCATCCGGCCCGGCAGTGTGAATTGACCCGCTTCGGGGAGCGTGTCGGTGAGATACAACAGTTGACCGGTCTCACCGGCCAACTGGTCGGCGAGGTTCCAGGCCGGCCCGGCATCGTGTCCGACCGACTGGGGACTCCACCGCTCCAGCGACCCGATCGCCTCGGCCGTATGACCCTGGGGCCCGAAGAGCAGCGCGGGGCGACGGCCCGATTCGACCAGCGTGACCACGCTGCCAGGTGGCAACTTGCGGACCCGAGTGTCCAACTCGGCGATCGCCAGCTCGCGGAACGTCTTTACATCTCCACCGGCCGTCAGCCGCCGTGCCGACATCGAGGCGGAACCGTCGAATACGACGACGAGGTGGACCGAACGGTTGACCGCGTCGACCTGCGGCCGGGCCAGGGCCAGGGCCAGCACCAACGCGGCCAGCAATTCGAGAATCAACGTGGCGGTGATCGGCAACCGCTCGCGACGACGGCCCGGGGTGTGAGTCATCTGGGCCACCCCCCACAGGTGCAACCCCGAAACCTCAAACCGCGGATAGCGACGGTGGAACAGGTGGATTGCGGCGATCGCCGGCAGAGCCGCAAGCGCCATCAGGCCCCAGGGGTTGGCAAACGACATCAGGCGACCCTCAGGATGCCGGCACCGCACAGGTCGTCGCGACACACGTGCAACAGGCCTGCTTCGGCTTCGAGGGTAACAAAGGTCGCTTCGGCACGACGACAGGCGGTGACCAGCCCCCGCTGCAGGCGGTGCAGCCGCTGAAGGTAGTTGTCGATCGAAGAGGAGTTGATCAACAGGTCGGCCTCGGCCGCGGTTTCATTGTCGACCAGCCTGCGACCGCCCAGCACACTCGGGTCGGCCTCCCAGGCACCCAGCACCTGTACGACCCACAGCGTCGACGCCGTGGAGGCCAGTTGCTTGACCAGGGTTTCGGGGTCGTGAGGAAACAGGAAGTCACTGATGACGATCCGGATCGAACGGGGCTTCAGGGGGACACTGCCGTCGGCCATCAATTCGGCCAACGTCGACCTCGAGGTAAACGGCCACTCGGCCAGCCGCTCGATCTGCTCGAGCCCCAGCCGCTCGAGCGGCCGCTGATCGGTCAACGGGATCACCGCCGGTGATCCGCCCAGTCCGCCGGCGAGCGTCGCGAACAGGCCGGCCAGCTGGCGAGCCAGCAGCGACTTGGCGGCGACGACGTTCATCGACACGCTGGTGTCGACCAGGATCTCTGTCCGCGGACTGATCTCCTCGCGATACAGCCTCACCATCAACATGTCACTGCGGGCATAGGCGGCCCAGTCGAGGTGACGGATGTCGTCGCCGGGCGTGTACTCGCGGTACTCCTGGAATTCGAGCGAACTGCCGGTGCCCCGCCCGAGCAGGTCTCCGGCGCGACCCGAGGCGGGGACGCGGAGCAGGCCGAGCTGGTAGGTGTCGGCCGCACGGCGGACATCTGCATCGCTACGCACCGATCGGCTCCTCGGGCGGCGGCGGGGTGGCCTGGAGCTCGTCGGGGCCGCGGTCACGGATGATCCGGGCCACCGACGTGAACATCGCCGGCAGGTTGATGACCAGGACCAGCACGGCCGTCGCGATCACGATCGTCCAGGCAATCAGATACGAAGTGTAAGACGGATCGAATTGCGTGGTGATCCCATGAAAACTGCTGGCGATCTCGATCATGAAGAACGGAGACAGGGCACTCATCCAGATCAGGTCCCTGGACATGTTGTCATCGAGCAATGACGGCATGGCGGAGAGGATCTGGACTGCGACGAACAGGGTGACGGTCAGGATCCGGACCGCTGTGGGAGTGAACCGGTAGGAGAGCTTGCGACACCAGCGGGCGAGTGCCGAGGCGATACCGACCCAGATGATCACGTTGAGCAGAATGATCACCAGCGTCTCGATCCGCTCGGCGTAGTCGGGATCGCCGCCCACGAGGATCCCGGCCACGAGCAGCCCCAGGCCGATCAGCATCAGGTGAGCGAAGACCAGCACGGTGCCTGTGGCCCCGCCGGGCAGAAACGGAGCCGCCAGCAGCCGCCATAGCCGCCTCACGGGCAATCGACGTCGGATCCGCCGCGACAGAAAATCGCTCTCGGTCACCAGGAACAACCCGGCACCGGTCCAATGGAGCAGGACCACGCAACCGACGTTGATCTGAAAGTCCGAGCCTAGCACGATCGGATTGTCCAGTGACACCAGCAGCCACAGGAGCCCGACCACCAGCCAGAACTGGGCCACCAGCACCACGCGGATGCCCGTGCTGCGGTTGCCCGAAGCGAATGTGAGGCGGGCCACGATCACCTGGCCGGCCAGGATGACGTACGAGACCGCGGCGAGAAGGGTCAGGCCGTTGACCCACCAGAAGTCGGGGTCTTCGAAGTTGACCGCACTGCGACCCGCCAGCACAAACGACAGCACGAATCCCCAGTCGATCAAGAGAATCATGATCAGCCCAACCATGTTGGCCGACTGCCACTGGTTCTGACGCGACGAGATCCCCGTCAACAGGGCACCGGTACACAGGGCCATCGACCACAGGAACGACATCAGCAGCACCCACGAAATCCACGCCACGTCGAATCCCTGCAGGACCGACGTGAAGGCGATGAAGGGGGCGATCGCCGAGTAGTAGACGACGATCTGCAGCAGCGAAGTGCCCAACTTGCCCCGGACGATCTGGCGAGGACTCAGCGCCGTGATCCTCAGCAGGTCGTAGGTATGCAGTTCCCGCTCGGCCAGCAGGCTGCGATAAGACCCGAACGGCACGATGACCAGGATCGCAAACGACAGGACCCCGAAATTCCACGCGAAAAAGAGCTCGGCGGTCGGCTGCGTCTCCAGGTATTCCCACTGAGACAGTGTCCCCATGACCAGCACGAGCCAGCTCACCGCGACGAACATCAGAAAGACCGTCGAGAACAGCTTGCTCTGAGTCGCCTGACGGGTCTCCTTGATCAGGATCGGGTTCAGCCGATCACTGGTTGCCGCAGTGATGGCAGCGGTGCGGTCCAGGGCCACGTCGACGATGCTCATCGAGTCTCCTCGCGATCACCCGTCGACTCGTTGGTCTGATTTTCACTCGCTGCCGCACCGCCCGACCCGCCCGACCCGGACACCTGCCGAGTGGGACCACCCGACAAAGAAGCCTGCAATACGGCTTGTGAGTTGTAGATCGGGTAGGTGGGAGTCAACGACGCGACGGCGGTGGCCGAGGCAACGACGATCATGTACAGCAACCCGATCCCGACACAGATCCCACCCCCAATCCAGGTCTCAAGACCCATTTCACCGGCGTTGGGGACCACTCCGCAGAGGAATCCCCAGACAAACAGGCTGCCGGTCATCAGCACGATCAAGCCGAATCCCTGCCAGGCCGCCTTGCGGATCAGCGAGCCACAGAACAGGGCCAGGTGACAGAGACTGAAGCAGGCGATGATCAAGAGCGTGAGGCCCAGCACGATATGCATCACCCCGATCCCCTTCAGCAGCCAGGTGAAGCAGAGAAACGGAGCCAGCAGTGCCATGTAGATCGCCGCCTGCAGCATCGCCGTGGCCACCTTGCCCCGCACGATCTTCGCGGCTCCCATCGGAGTCACCACCAGCAGCTCCCAGGTGGTCCCCACGAATTCCGACGTCATGCTGCGAAACAGCCCGAACGGAACCACCAGGCACAGCGGGAAGGCGAGCACGGCAAAGAAGAACCCGAACAGGTCGTCGCCGATCTCGGGCTGCCGAATGCGGTCGTACAACATGATCACGCCAAACACGGACGCCAGCCAGGCGGCGATCAACGAGAGCATCAGCGTGATCCCGAACCGAACGCCCTGGAACTCCTGGCGGATCTCGCGGACCACGACCGGGTTGAACCGATCGCTCCAGCGGTCGGCCCACAGGTCGATCCGCTCGGACCACGGCACTCGATCCGAACCTGCATCACTGGCAGCGGTAACTTCGGCCTGACCACTCATTGCAGTTCCCCGCGAGTGATCCTCATGAAGGTGTCTTCCAGCGTCTGCGTCTTCGCCTCGAAACTGACCACCCGAGCACCCGAGTTGACCAGCGCCTTGAGCAGTTCGTGCTGAGCGTCGTCGTCGCCGGAGAACGAGACTATGGTGCGTCCGCCGGCGATGCTGACCGCTTCGACGAACGGCTGCTGCACCAACCACCTCTCGAGATCCTCGGTCCCCTCGAGCACCGTGATCGCGATTTCCGAGTCCGCCTGACTCACCTCGGACTCCTCACCGGCCACCCCGCGCTGCAGTTCCTCGATCGAACCGCTGGCCAGCACCTTCCCCGCCTCGATGATCACCACGGTGTCGCAGATCTCACCCAGCTCGGTGAGGATGTGTGAGCTGATCAGGACCGTCTTCTGCATCTGCGTGGCCAGCAGGTGGATCAGTTCGCGGAGCTCGACGCGGGCTCGAGGATCGAGTCCGGCGGCGGGTTCGTCGAGAATCAGCACGCTGGGGTCGTGGACCAGGGTGCGACCCAGGCACAGTCGCTGTGCCATCCCCTTGGACAGAGTGTCGATCTGCTTGTTGACCAATGGTCCCAGCTCGGTGAAGTCCAACACTCGCTCGACCGCCTCACGACGCTTGGCACCTCGGAACCCATAGGCCCGAGCGAAGAAGTCGAGGTATTCGAGGATGTTCATGTTCGGGTAACGGCCGAACGAATCGGGCATGAAGCCCAGCACGCGGCGGACCTGGTCGGGTTCGTCGATCACCGACTGGCCGCAGATCAACGCGTCTCCCGCGGTGGGCAGATCGAGCGTCGCCAGGATCCGCATCGTGGTCGTCTTACCAGCCCCGTTGGGGCCGATGAACCCCATCACCTGGCCGGGACAGGCTGAAAACGACACGTTGTCAACGGCCCGCAGTGTGCCGAAGAACCGGTGCAGGTTGCGGATCTCGATCGACGGCGACGCCGGCGGCAATTCGCCGCTTTCGAGTTCGGTCTCGTCGGTCACACTCGACACGATGCCTGCGAGCTCCGGGTGAGTCGGTTGGGTGGTTTTCAGGGTGCGGTGGGTCGCGCCGGATCAGTACTGCCCGACCAGCACGTGCAGAGAACCGCTGTCGCTTGTGCTGCACCCGCGTTCGATTCCGGGGTCCTGGGCGAGAATGGCCATGTAGGATCGGCGGGGCATCTGGTTGAATCCGTCAGGCTGCTTGAACGCCGAGAGATGGAATTCGAGCAGTGAGTATCCGGCTTCGATCATCGACCGAGTGCTAACAATCTCCTGGCGGGAAAGCCGGCTTTGCAAGTTGGCCGATTCGAGGTAGTGCTCCGAGACCGCGTTGGTCAACGGAGTCAGGCGACTGGCATCACTCAGGTGCAGCTCGTCGAGTTTCACGGAACGCCCGGCCGAGATGTCCTGGGCCAGGTAGCGTCTGCCCGCCTGGTCGCAGACGTACAGGTAGCGGAGGTCCCATTCGAGACCGTTGCTGATGGTGACCTGGCCCTGGTCATCGGGCGAATCCACACTGATGCGTCCGCGAAATGGAAAGCGGCGGACGGTCTGCATCTGAGCTCGGGTGCGAGTCTTGATCCAGCTGTTGCCCAATACCTGGCGATCGGTCCAGTCGGCCGATCCGCTGCCGAAACCCGAGCCAGGTGGCCAGGCGGGATAGACGGCGGTGTCGCGCGAGAATTCCAGCGTCGAAGGAGCCATGCCGGCGAACAGGGCCACTCGAGCCATCGTCACCGCGGACTCGTTGCCCTGGTCAAGAAACGTAATGCTGCGGGTGTGAGACTTGATCCCGAACCCATGCGAGAGCGCAGCGTAGCCCAGCATCGCCGTGCTGGTGACGAACGCGATCACCGGTACGGTCACCACCAGCAGGTACAACTGGCCACGACGCCGCAGGTAGACAAAGTTGACCGGACCGATGACGATTGTGAACACCGTGATCAGGATCAGGAACGCGGCGACCGGCACGCTGTCGACACCCGGCACGGTGAATCTCAGGAAATTGTCGAGGCTGGTTCGAGTCGACATGCCGTGACGGCCTTCCCACTCCAACCAACGACTGCCAACCCGTGGTTCGGACAGCTCCCGAAAAAACCACACCCAGTCCGCCTTGCCGCCGGTCATCGGATCGCCGACAAAAGCCACCACCTTACCCCTCTGGATTCTCCGGTAGGAAAACACCTCGCCCCCCTCCGGCCAGCTCGAACTGGCACGTGTCGCCACGACTGGGGCCGTTGTCGGCGGTGTCAGGCCGGGTGCGGCGACGGCCGCGCCGGAGACTGCAGCCGCCGGTGATGTCGATGCCACTGGATCATTGAGAGACCCCGCCCGCGAAGCTTCCGTCGGCACCTGCCAGCTGTCGCCGGCCGCGGCCCGCTGCGACAGACCCAGCACCGCCGCCAGCTCTGTCGATTCCGACGCCGGCCGGCCGACTTCGGTCACCAGCAGGGTCCCACCCGTTTCGACCCAGCCCAGGATCGCGTCCCGCGCCTCAGCCTCCATCGACTCCAGCGTCGACAACGGAACACTCACCAGGTCCAGACCCGTGTAGGCCAGCCAAGTCCTGGGCAGTAACGTCGGAGAAATCCACAGCCGATCGCTCTCGGTGCTGACACCACCCAGGTAGTACCCGCTGGGCGAAAGGGCCTGAGGCTGTTTCGCAAAGAACGCGTGGACCGCCTTGTCGTATTCATCGAAGTCTACCTTGAGGTCGGAAATCACCAGTAACGCCGGCTCGGGCCACGGAGCAGCCTCGCCGGGGAATTCCAGGACTGCCGTCAATCGCTTGCTCCGTCTTCCGTCGACCAGCACCTCGAGCTGCGGACGGCTGTATTCCAGAGACCCGAACATCGGGACCAGGACGGTCAACTCGGTCGTGGCACCCGACTGCAACCCGATCGTGCGGGTGACCGGTGACACGTTGGCTCCGTTGACCCGGAACGTCACCGTCCGGTCCCTGGCATTGTTCGTGGCCCGGATCCGGATCGGCAAGTAGCCTCCCGCACTGGTCCCCGCCCACCTCGAATCGACCAGGATGTCGAGATTCTCGCCGTTGAGTCTCTGCTGAGCAAACACCGGTGCGGAGGTGACCAGGCACACCAGCAGCAACAGCCCGATCTCCGAAATCGCTGCGAGGCACCGGAACCGATCGTGGCGGGATCCGTGGTTCATCCCGCCAGGTCCTCGGGCAACTCGTTGGCCATCTCAGGCACCGCCTCGACCACAAGGTCGACCATCTGGGCAGTCGTCCAGCCCTCGAGCCGGGCCGAGTAGTCCAGGATCAACCGATGCCCGAGCACACTCTGGGCCACCCTGCGTACCTCCTCGAAACCCACGTTCGGCTTGCCTGCCATGAGTGCCGCGGCTCGAGACGTCCCGGCCAACGCGATCGCCGCTCGCGGTGAGGCTCCAAACCGGACAAACTGCTGCACCGCCTCGGCAGACTCGGGGTCCGCCGGGTGGGTGGCTGAGACGATCCGGGCGATGTAGCCGGCCACGGCCCGCGGCAGGTGCACTCGATCCACCATCTCAAACAACTCGTTCAACTCCGCCGCCGAACAGACGACATCGAGTTGAGGAGCCTGGCCGTGCTGGCGGGTGGTGATGATCTCGGTCAACGTCGCTGCATCAATACCTTCGACCAGCACCTTGAACGTGAACCGGTCGATCTGAGCCTCGGGCAATGGGTAGGTCCCTTCGAGCTCGATCGGGTTCTGAGTGGCCAGGACGAAGAAGGGCTGAGGCAGAACATGAGACTCACCGAGCACGGTCACCCGGCGTTCCTGCATCGCCTCGAGCAACGCGGACTGAGTCTTGGGAGTCGCCCGGTTGATCTCGTCGGCCAGCAACAGGTTGGCGAAGATCGGACCCGGCTGAAACACCAGCGTTCGACCCGCCTCGCCGTCCTGCAGGATCGGAGCCCCGATGATGTCGCTGGGCAACAGGTCGGGAGTGAACTGCACGCGGCGGAATTTCAGGCCCAACAGAGCCGACAGCGACTTGACCAGCTCGGTCTTGCCCAGGCCCGGCAGGCCCTCCAGCAGCAGGTGGCCGCGAGCCAACAGGCAGATGGTGACCTGTTCGAGCAGCTCGCCCTGGCCCAGGATCGCCGTGCCCAGGCCCTCGAGCAGATCCGAGATCTGAGACCCGGCCCGATCGATGTCGGCCGGCGAGAGTAGAGGCTCGGAAGTTGTGGGCGTCACGGAGTCAGTCACGGTTTCGGATCCTGCTCAGGTCCCGGTCACATCGGCACGCAACGGGACTTGTACGTCGAGCGAATTCGACGGGGGATTGTCACGATTGGGGGAGAATGGGAGAGGAAGAGGAAGAGGACCTAGGGCTGGCGACCGCCCGAGTCGGCGGACGATTTGCCGCTGCGACCACCGCGATCACCGCCAAAGTACTTGCGCACCACGCCGCGGTGACGGGGCCTGAGACGGCGATTCCACGAGGCCCCTCCTGCGGTCGGGCCGAGTTCGCGGGCGGCACCACGCTTTGCCGAGACGGCCGGGTCGACGTTGGGAGCCCGACCAGTGATCTTCAATATGCGATTGTCCGGGTCATCGAGCGTACCCGGCGGCAGAACCACTTCCTTGAACTTCACGCCCTGGGCGTCCGATTCCTTGCCGAAAGTGATCGCCGCGTCGCCGCGGCCTCGAGTCACGCTGCCGCTGCCGGGGCTGCCCGATCGCTCGGGACTCCCCGACTGCTGGTTGCCTCCGCCGTCCCGACCGGAACGGCCGCCGCCGCCGTGAGGTCACGTGCCCCCCGGATGCGGCTTGCCTCCACAACTGCGTCACGTGCCGCCGGGGTTGCGTTGAGCCTGCTGCCGGAGCTGTTCGAGTTGGCGAGATTCCTGCTCGAGGAATTCCTTGAGGTCCTGCAGTGCCTGCTTCCGCTCGGCCGGATCACTCGGCAACCCGAACCGGCTTGCTCCAGAAGACGACCGCTTGCCCTGTTTCCCCTCGCCCTGCTGGCCCTCGCCCGTTTCGCCTTTCTTTCCGCCGCCCTTTTTGCCCTTGCCGGTCCCGGGCTTCTTTCCACCGCTCTTGTTGCCCTGGCCCGACTCGGACTTCTTTCCACCGCTCTTGTTGACCTTGCCCGCCTCGCCCTTTGGGCCCTTTCCCTGCTGGCCCTTGCCCCGGTCCGATTGTTGACGCTGGTAGCGACGAGCCAATTCCTGGAGGCTGTGAGGCAACTCGTCGAGCGACTTGTTCTTCAGCGCGTCGCGGATGTCTTCGAGCAGCTGCTCGGAGTACTGCTGGTCGAGATTGGTCAGCTCGCCCTTGGCATCGAATTTGGCCGACTCGAGCGATTCGACGGCGGCGAGGGCCTTGTCGAGTGAGCGGGACCTGGAGTCGAGCCGCATCTGCATCTGCTCGCGAAGCGAGTCGACCGTCTCCCACTTCTCATGGGTCAAAGGCGATCGCCGGGTGTCCTCGGCCAGCTTCCGAATCTCCTCGTCCAGCTTCTCCTGCTCCTTCTCCTCCAGCACACCCGCCTGCTTCAACTCCTCGAGCAACTGCACCAGCTGCTGAGTCTCGCGCTGTCCGACGGTGTCTCGCAGAGTCGAACTCGAGTAGGCCGTCCGCCAGGGGACCGCGCAGGCGATCATGGCAAACAGCAGCGGGACTGCCAGGTAGCGAGTGAAGCGGGTGGGGCGGACCAACGGCATCGACATCCGCCACGCCGCCTCATGCCCGGGCAACTTCGCCGACCAGAGACCCGACGCGTCACTTGTTTCAGTCACATCGGGGGTTTCGCTGAGCGTCATCAGCAGTCCGCCGGCTCCGAGTCGACGATCGAGCCACGCGACCAGGTCGGTTCGAGACAGGCGACTCTGAGCGGATCGCCGCCAGCTGATCAGCAACGGCACTGCCGCACCCAGGCCACAGATCACCAGCAGCCAACCGACCGCCGCGGCGTACTCGCCCCCCAACGGCCCCGGCCAGGTCTCGCGGGGCACCAGCAGCTTGGCCGCCAGGACCACGCCACCTGTCACCATCAGGTAAACCGCCAGCCAGTTGGCGGCCCGATGCAGGAATTCTCCCCATCGAACCCGCCGTGCCAGACGCTCAATCCAATGGTCAAACTGGCTCATGCGACTATTCTACCGCGACGGATTCCGCGACGCACAAGAGTGTATGTAATAAAGGGTGCACGAAACCGAGGAATCCCACGCCAAAACCCGCTGAGAAACAGGTTTTTTCCTTCATCGCCCCGGGGTCAGACGCCCCGCCCGTGGCGGGGCGTCTGACCCCGGGATCCGCTCCAGCCACGCCCTCTCCCCCTCAGCAAATGACTCCCCACTCAATCCCATCTCCTCGGCCAACTCGGATCCCTCCATGCGGATCACCCCGTGGTTGCCGACCACCACCAGGTCCAATTCAAGCCTCGAAGAACTCCCGCGAGTAACGCTCACACTGGCGATCCCGCCGGCGTCCAGGCGAAGCAGCAGGTTGAGCTGTCGGCCCGATTCGTGGCCTCGAGTCACAAGCGAACCGGCGTCGGATCCGATCAGCCGACCACAAAGCCCCAGCAGCACCGAAGCGGCCGATTCCAGATCGGCACTCGACTCGGGCAACTGCAGCAGCAACCGAACCGAGACCACCGTCCCGATCTTCCCGGTTGCCACGGCCTTGCCGAGCGTCTCTTCGAGCGTCGCGATCGTACTCATCGTCCTGGCCTACTCATGGTCGGCCTCTCGTGAGGCCAAGTATTCGGTCAACGCATCGTCCCAGTCAGGAGGCGTGTAGCCGGTGTCGCGAACCAGCCGACCGCAATCCAGCACACTGTACCCCGGCCGTGCTGCCGGGGCACCAAACTCAGACGTCGTGATCGCCTCGACCTCGACATCCAACTCCGACCGCTCGAAGATCTCCCGAGTAAACTCGCACCACGTCGTGCTGCCGCCGCAGGTTGCGTGGTAGAGACCCCTGCAGCCGGATTCGAGCAACGCGTCGATCGCGGCGGCCAGCACGCTCGCCGATGTGGGAGTACACCTCTGGTCCTCAACCACCCGGATCGGTCCCCCCGCAGATTCCAGACGCAGCATCGTCTCGACGAAGTTGCCACCACCGGCCCGCCGCAAAGCGGCGTGGCCGTACAGGCCGCATGTGCGAACAACCAGGTGGTCGGGACAGCCGCTGCGGACGTAGAGTTCTCCGCCCAGCTTGCTGAGAGCATAGGCTCCCAACGGGCCGGTCTCGTCCGACTCGGCATAGGGCTCGCTGCGAGACGTGTCCGAGCCGAAGACGAAATCGGTACTGACGTGGACCAGGCGAACGCCTCGTGAGGCACACCATCGAGCCAGTTGGCGGGGTCCCTGGGCATTGACGAGCATCGCCGCTGCCGGCTCACTCTCGGCTTTGTCCACCTGGTTGTAAGCCGCCGCGTTGACCACCACCTCCGGAGCAATCGTCTCAAGAGTCGCCTCGATCGTCGACGGATCCGAGAGGTCCAGCTCCTCACGAGTCAGCCCGACGGCTGCCTCGCCCCACAACTCCAGCAACTCGCTGCCCAGCTGACCGGTGGCTCCGAGAACAGCAATCACCATCAGTCGCTCTCGCCGAGATCCTGGTCGGGCCCAACGGCGGGTTCGCCTGTGGGCTCATCCGCGGTTGAGGCCTGCTGGAGATCCATGAAGAAGTGCGATTGCCTGGCCACCTCGCGGAACCCGATCGACGTGTACAGGTGGTGCCCGACGTCGTTCTGGGCCAGTGTCTCGATCTTGGCGAGAGTCAGCCCCGCCTCGCGGAACCTCTCGAGGGCCAACTCGATCAACTTTCGACCCAGCCCGCGGCCTCGCCAACCGGGAACAAATGCCAGGTTCGGGATGTAGCCGATTCCCGCCTCGGTGTCCTGCCAGGACGTGATGTAGCCGACCACCTCGCCCTGGTCCGATTCGACCACCAGGATCCCGTCGACCTCGCGGGCCACGTCGGCATCGATGTGTCGAGCCTTCCGCCACTTCCAGTCGTGGCCGTTGATCGAGCCGAAGATCAGTTCGGCCGCCTCGTCGATCGACACCCCGCTGAACGCCTCGACGGTGATCTGTTTCACCACTTCCAGGTCGCGAGATTCGAAGGGTCGCACGGTGACGGGGTGGTTTTCGGATGAAGACATCAGTTGATCTCGTAATCGCTCGACCACTCTCTCCCGCACCATCGGCGGCTCTCATCATAGGCCGCGCGATGCTTGGTTGCACCGATAGCCGAGCCGGTCGTATTCTTCGGGGCATGCTCAATGCCGAAGAATTCGCCGAGACGAAGTCCGAGCTGCCCGAGGCCGGGCGGTGGTGCGAACTGGTCGCCGGTGAGGTCCGGCAATTCGAAGCGCCCGACGACACTCACGGCACCGTGGTGCTGAACCTCACCAAGGCACTCGGAAGGCACCTGCACGAGGGCAACACGACCAGCCAACCGGTGTATGCCTGCTACGAGCTGGGGCTGGTGACCTGCCGAGACCCCGATACGGTCAGGTGTCCGCCGGTGTCGGTGTTCGTCACCGGAGACGCGTTTGCGGAGATGGACGGTGAGGTGACCGAGTCGCGGCCGGGACTGGTGATCGAACTGGCGACCAGCAACCAGCGGCGAGCGGAGATGGCCGAGAGGGTGCTCGAATGGCACGCCTGGGGAGTCCCCTGCGTCTGGATCGTCAACACGCTCGACAAGTCGGTCCACGTGGCCGAGCCGGGCCGGGCGCTGAGGGTCCAGACCACCGCCGAAACACTCTCGGGTGACCCCGTGCTGCCGGGCCTGGAGTTCCGGGTGAGCGACCTGTTTGTCGAGCCGGAGTGGTGGACCCGCTAGCAGCCCGCTCATGAGAAAGAACTCGGACCCTGGGGTCAGACGCCGCCCACAACGGGGTTTGCTCCACCTGTCGCGTTTCACAGGCGGGGCCTGACCCCTTCTTCGAGTTGCAACGAGTGCTGGTTGAAAAGGGGTCAGGCCCCGCCTGCGTGCCGTTCTGGGTGGAGCGGGACTTTCTGTGGGCGGCGTCTGACCCCGTCCCGTCCCCAAACTTGTGTTTTTCAACCCGCCGCAGGCGGGCTAGACCCACAACTCCACCCGCTCACGCAGGCTCTCAGGCAACCGCTTCTGCACCTCACGACGTATCTGGTCCTCCTGGTAACGGGTGCTGAAGTGAGCCAGGATGATCAACTCGTTCTCGAACCGCTCGGCCCGCTCGATGATGTCGTCGAGGTGGGTGTGCCCGAACTTGTGGATCTTCTCCTTGCGGTGATCGGGGCGGTAGAACGTCATCTCGGTGATCAGCACCCGCGACTGGTAGACGGGTTCGTAGTTGTCCAGGCCAGCCGGAGCCGTGTCGCCGCAGTAGCAGACCAATGGCACCCGCACCTCACGGGTCACCTCCTCACCACCCAATCGCCTGCGACGAATCTCCTCCTCGTCGGTCCCCACCAGCTCGTCCTTCAGCTTGCGGCGACGGTCCCAGACGACGTACCCGACCGAGGGCACGGTGTGTACGGTGTCGAAGACCGTCACAACCCGTTCGCGAGACAACTCGAATTCGTCTCCGGCAGCGACCGGCACCAGGTTGCAGATCATGCGGCCACGGTCCAGTTGCCGCCAGGCGTTGAGCATCTTCCAGACCTGGTCGTGGATCGCCGCGGGCACGTAGACCGTCGGTGGCTCCATTTTCATCATCCGTCGCCGGGCGACGAAGACCGGCAGCGCGGCCATGTGGTCGAGATGGCCGTGGGAAATGAAAAAGGTGTTGGTGCCCATGAACGACCACGGGCTGCCCCCCATGTCGAAGCCCAGCTTCAACTCGGGGATCCGCCAGTACGACTGCACAGCCGCACGCGAATAGCCCTCGATGGTCAGGCCGCGGTGCACGTGGGTGCGGAGAGGGAGGTTGTCGATCATCTTGGTCAGTCGAGCGAGACCGCTCGCCCCTGGGCAATGCTCTCGGCCTCCGCGTAACACACCGCCAGGGCGCCCAGTGCGAGTTCACTCGAGATGACTCGAGGCGACTCGCCGGCGTCGACACCGTCGACGGCCGCCTGCAACTCGTCGGTGAACGCACTGTACCACTCGCCCCCACCAGGCAACTCCGGCTCGCTCACGCTCCCGTCCTCGCTCACCAGGCTCAACGGCCGACTCGCAACCCACTCGCCCCCGTAGGTCCCCGCCGAATACTCCACCGTCGCCCGCTCGAAGTAGACCTCGAAACCATGAGCAAACGCGAGACCAGCGGCGGCGATTCCGCCACTGACACAACTGACCGCCGGGCCGGATGAACCGTCGGCGGACTCGTAGATGTACTGCGAGTGCACGTGGTTGACCAGGCCCTCCTGCAACAGACCCTGTGCCATCACGCCGGAGGGGACCCCGCACAACAGGCCGATGTAGTGGTTGTCGTGGATGTGCAGGTCGATACCCCAACCTCCGAGGTTGCGGAAGTCCGACATGTCGTCGGACCAGTCCGGCGGAGTGATCACGCGACGGAAATGAGCCGCCAGCAGCCGACCGTGAGCTCCCGACTCGGCCAGGCTGCGGACATAGGCGAACTCGGGAAAAAACGGCAACACCTGGGCCACCATCAGCAGTCGGTTGGCTTGCGTGGCCGCGGCGACCATCCGACGGGCTGACTCCAGATCAACCGCGATCGGCTTCTCGACCAGCACGTGCTTCCCAGCCGCCAGAGCCTCGATCGTGACCGGCTCGTGCTGGTCCGTCGGCAGACAGATGTCCACCAGGTCGATGTCCGGATCCGCGAGCAAATCGTGGTAATCGGAGTAGGCGGTGACGTCCCCGAGATCCATCAGGGTGCCGGGAGGACCGAAGTTGCCCTGGATCGATGTCCAGTCGCCGGATCGCTTGTCCGGATTTCGAGTCGCGAAAGCGGTGATCTGGCCGCCGGTGATTCGAGGCCCCTCGATGCCGCGACGATTCGAATCATCCGGATCGGTCATCCGCATCGCACCCTCGAAATGAGTCATCCCCATGAAACCCAAACCGATGATCCCAATCCTCACCATCGCTCTCGCTCTCCTCAACTCAGCCGCAGTTGCCGCGAAAACCGGCCGATTCCGATCGTGACGCCCCCATCGGTTTCCGTGGACCGCACCCGGCCTCGCCGCCGATGTTTTTCAGAGACGTTCAGACTCAGGCACTTTCAGCCAAACCAAGCATCCTGCCCCCCCACTCCAACGTCAAGCCGCCGTCAGCACCCGCCAGAACCTCAAGTTCACCAATTCGCACTCACCGCAGCGACCGCAGTCCTTCCCCGGCCACCAGTATTTCAGCCCCCGGCCCCTGATTGGGCTAGGCGCGGCGCAGTGGCCTGTTATCTTTATGACCACACCATCGAATTGACGACACCTGAAGGTCATTCGAGGGGCTGCTGGTTGCCGCCTTCAATGGTGGCATGACTGCTGCTGGAACAGGCAGTTCGGCCTGGTGCGAAGCGGGCTTCGAGCTCGAAAGACGGACCGCGAAGAAAAAGGAGTGACGCGATGCTCGTGCTATCAAGGAAGCCAGGTGAGCGAATTCTGATCGGCGACAACGTCAGCGTGACGATCGTACGGATCGGCCCCAATTCGGTTCGACTGGGAATCGACGCGCCTCGCGAGTTGAACATTGTCCGTGAGGAGCTGTGCATCGAGGTACCGGTCGAGACTGCGGAGTCGTCTGCGGAGCCGGAGCCGGCCGAGTTGACCAACGTCTGAATCGGGCTGGCGGTGCGCACATTCGTGAGGCCTGGGGCCTATGCCCCACCCCTCTCCCTGTTGTGACGATGTGCCGAGAGACGTAGAATCTGGGTTGAAGTCCCTGCTGCGGCTGATTTCCGACGACACCCAGGATCTGCGGAGACCGACACGATGCTCAACATCACCGGCCAGGGCACCGCTCACACCTGCGACGGCGTCTCGCGTCGCGACTTCCTCCAGGTCGGCACCCTGGGCGCTGCGGGGATCACGCTCTCCGAGCTCGAGCGGGCACGTGCCGAGGGGAAGATTCGACCGGAGGGCGACCGCCGGTCGGTGATCATGATCTTCAATCTCGGCGCACCCAGCCAGTTCGAGACGTTCGATCCCAAGCCCGAGTCACCCGCTGAGATCCGGGGTCCGTTCAAACCGATCTCGGTCGCCGGCGGCGGCTTTTCGATCTGCGAGATCCTGCCTCGTCACGCCGAGCACGGTGAGAAGTTCTCGGTCGTCCGCAGCTGCCACCACACCGCGGCGGCGGTCCACGACACCGGTCACCAGATGATGCAGACCGGCCGGCTGTTCACCGGTGGAGTCAACACGCCTCACGCCGGCTGCGTCGCCGCCTACCTGCAGGGCCGTCGCACCGACCTGCCTGCCCACGTGGTGCTCCCCGAACCGATGGGATCCACCGGCGGCAACCTGCCTCACGGCCAGGACGCCGGGTTCCTCGGAAAGGCCCACGATCCCTTCGTGCTGATGGCGGACCCATCGAAGAAGAACTTCCGGGTCCCGGACCTGTTGCCGCCCAAGTCGATCGGCGAGGCTCGGCTGGATCGCCGTCGCAAGCTGCGGCAGATCGTCGACAGCACGGTCAAGGATTTTGAGGCGAGTGAGAACGCCAAGCTGCTCGACAGCAGCTTCAAGGCCGCCTTCCGGATCATCACCTCCGAAAAAGCTCGCGCCGCCTTCGATCTCGCCAAGGAACCCAGGAAAGTCCGCGACCGCTACGGCATGACCCGCTTCGGGCAGTGCTGCCTGATGGCCCGGCGGCTGATCGAAGCCGGCGTCCGCTGCGTCACGGTCAACACCTTCCTGACCGTGTTCAACGAGATCACCTGGGACATCCACGGCACCAAGCCGTTCACCTCGATCGAGGGCATGCGGGACATCGTGGCGCCGATGTACGACCAGGCCTACAGCGCACTGCTCGAAGACCTGTCCCAGCGAGGTCTGCTCGAGGACACTCTCGTCTGCAACCTCTCGGAATTCGGCCGCACGCCGCGGGTCAACCCCGCCGGAGGCCGCGACCACTGGCCTCAGTGCTGGAGCGTCTACTTTGCCGGAGGTGGTGTGCAGGGGGGCCGGGTGGTGGGCAAGAGTGACCCGATCGGAGCGTACCCGGCCGAGAATCCCGTGGGGCCCAATAACGTGGTGGCCACCATCTACAAGAGCCTCGGTTACGAACTCGAAACCGAACTCCCAGGACCCTCCGGACGCCCCTACCCGCTGGTCGATCAGGGGACCGAGGCGATCAACGAGCTGTTCTAGAGCGGGCCGTCACCATGAAGTGCACCCAGCCATCCCCGGGCCCATTCCGCTTTTTCCGCACACTCGCAACGCTCCTGCTGCTCACCTCCGCACTCGGCTCCACCAACGCCCTCGCCGCCGACAAGCCCGCCGACAAGCCCGCCGACAAGAAGGCTGCTACCGGCAAGCTGGTGATCCTGCCCGGTGAGTTCACTCTGCAGGGGTCCGAGACGTTTCAGAGGCTGCTGCCCGGTCTGGTCCGAGACGGCCGCTTCACCGGCACACCCACCGGCAAGCTCGAGTGGTCTTCGTCGAACCCCAAGGTCGTCACGATCAGCGACCAGACGGCTCGGCCGGTCGGCAATGGCCAGGCCACGATCACCGTCCGCCACAAGACACTCTCGGCCACCGCCCAGGTCACCGTCACCGATTTCGAGAGGCCGGTGGCGTGGGACTTCCGGATCCACGTCCAGTCGGTCCTGACCAAGTCCGGCTGCAACGGAGGAGCCTGCCACGGAGCCCTGGCCGGCAAGAACGGCTTCAAACTCTCGCTCCGCGGCTACGACCCGATCGCCGACGTCCGCACCATCACCCGGCAGAACCGTGGCCGCCGGGTGATCCCCAACGACCCCGGCCGCAGCCTGCTGCTGACCAAGCCGACCGGTGCGGTGCCTCACAAGGGCGGCGTGAGGTTCGAGGAGGATTCGAGGGAGTACCGGGTGGTTTCGGAGTGGATTGCCGCGGGGCATCCGGCACCCCGGGACGACGGCCCCCGCATCTCTCGACTCGAAATCCTCCCGCATGACGCCGTACTGCAACCCGGCTCGAGCCAACAGCTCGTCGTACGGGCTCACTTCAGCGACGGTCACAGCGAGGACGTCACCCGCTGGGCCAAGTTCACATCCAACAACACCACCGTCGCCGAGGTAGACGATACCGGCGGCAGCGGACCCGATGGGCACACCACACAAGTCGGCACGGTGTCGGTGATCGGCCACGGCGAGACGGCGATCGTGGCCTGGTACCTCAGCAGAAACGTCGTGGCATCACTCAGTGTCCCGTATGCCAACTCGGTGACCAGCGACACCTTCGACAAGGCACCTCGCAGCAACTTCATCGACGACGTCGTCCTCGACAAACTCAAGGGACTCAGCCTGCCCCCCTCGCCACGGACCGGTGATTCGGAGTTCCTTCGCCGAGCCACCCTCGATGCGCTCGGCGTCCTGCCGACCCCTGCAGCAGCTCGAGCCTTCCTCGAAGACACCGCCACCGACCGGCGGGTGCGGCTGATCGAGAGGCTGCTGGCTCGACCCGAGTACGTCGACTACTGGACCCACAAGTGGTCCGACCTGCTGCTGGTCTCCAGCTCGACTCTCAAGCCCACCTCGATGAAGTCGTACTCGAAGTGGATCCGAGACCACGTGTCGGCCAACACGCCGTGGAACGAGTTCGCTCGTGACCTCGTCACCGCCCGCGGAACCACTCACACCAACGGAGCCGCCAACTTCTTCGTGCTGCACCGAGACCCCGCCGACATGGCCGAGACCGTCTCGATGGCGTTCCTGGGAATGTCGATCCAGTGCGCAAAATGTCACGACCATCCGCTGGAGAAGTGGACCAACGACGAGTTCTACGGCATGGCCAACCTCTTCTCTCGTGTCCGGTTCAAGACCGCCCCCGAGGGAGGTGACGGCAACCAGTCGATCTTCACCACCACCTCCGGGGAACTGATCCAGCCGCGGACCGGCAAACCGCAACTCCCCAAGCCGCTCGACGGCCAGACCATCCCCTTCAACGCCCAGGGCGACCGCCGCAATCACCTCGCCAACTGGCTCGTCTCGCCAGAAAACCCCTACTTCACTCGAGCCATCGTCAATCGGGTCTGGGCCAACTTCCTGGGGACCGGGATCGTCGAAAACGTCGACGACCTCAGGCTGACCAACCCGCCCAGCAACGAGCAACTGCTCAGCAAACTCAGCCAGTTCCTCGTCCAGAACCGCTATGACCTCAAGGCCCTGATCCGCCTGATCATGAACTCGCAGACCTACCAGAGGACCTCGCGGATCACGGCGGGGAACGAGGCGGACCGCAGGTTTTATGCCCGATACTATCCCCGCCGCCTGAAGGCCGAGGTGCTGCTCGATGCGATCTCGGCGGCCACCGGGCAGCCCACCACCTTCAAGGACTACCCGGCCGGTACCCGGTCGCTGCAGCTGCCCGACAGCAACATCGCCTCGAGGTTCCTGAGCACCTTCGGGCGACCCGACCGGGTGATCACCTGCGAGTGCGAACGGTCCGACGAGCCGAGCATGGTGCAGGTGCTGCACATCGTCAACGGCAACACGCTCAACGATAAACTCCAGTCGAAAACCAACCGCATCGGCCGCTGGCTCTCCTCCGGCATGCCCGATTACCGGATCGTCGAGTCGATCTACCTGGCGTCGCTGTCGAGGTATCCGACCAACCGCGAGATGTCCGAGACGTTAAAGATCTTTGCCGCGACCCCGGAAAAGCAGCGACGTGAGTTGGTCGAAGACGTGTTGTGGAGTGTGATCAGCACCAGGGAATTCCTGTTCAACCACTAGGCCCTCGCTCAGCCGGTCGAGGCTTTCTGATGACCCGTAAACCGCATGCACCGCAGACATCGCTCGTCGCCGTCGGCCTGTTGGCCGCCGTGCTCGTGGCCGGTCCGTCCGCGGCGCGATCGGCCGACCCGGCGATCGCCGCCCGCGCGATTCTCAAGAAGTACTGCATTGGTTGTCACAACGCGAAAGACGCCGAGGGCGGCCTGGTCCTGGCGACTCATGCGGCGGTGATTACCGGCGGCGAGAACGGACCGGCGGTGGTACCGGGCAAGGTCTCAGCCAGCCTGCTGGTGAAGTTGATCGAGCATCGGGAAAAGCCGTTCATGCCACCCAAGGGCAGACGCAGCCCTCAACGCCGCGAGATCGCGGCGCTCAAGGCCTGGATCGCCGCCGGCGCCAAGCCGTTCCCGCCCTTGGTGGGGCCGATCTCGCTGACGGTGCCTCGAGTGAAGACTCGCGGCCCGGTCCGCCAGCCGGTCAACGCCCTGGTCGTGGCTCCCGATGGCAGCTGGTACGCCGCCGCTCGGACCGGTCGAGTGGACCTGATGTCTTTGCCGGCAAACCCCAAGTCCAAGCCGCTGGCGACTCTGACGGGACTCCCCGGCCAGGTCAGCGACCTGGCACTCTCCGCCGATGGCCGCCACCTGGTCACCGCCGCCGGCGTAGCGGGGCTCTACGGTGAAGCGCGGGTCTATGAGATCGCCAAGCACGTCGGCAAGGCGAAGCCCGAACAGGTGGCCAAGCTGGTCCGCACCATCCGCGGCCACTCCGACAGCCTCAACAGCGTGGCACTCTCGGCCGACGGCACCCTGCTGGCCACCGCGTCGTATGACCGCACGATCGTTGTCTGGGAGACGGCCACCGGCAAGCGGCGGGTGGAGATGACCGGTCACAACGGGCCGGTCTTCGACGTGGCGTTTGACCCGAAGAACCGCTTCCTCGCCTCCGCCAGCGGCGACCGCACCGTCAAGCTCTGGAATCTCAAGACCGGCAAGCGACTCGACACGTTCAACGAACCGACCAAGGGCCAGAACACCGTGGCGGTGTCACCCGACGGCCGCTTTGTTGTCGCCGGAGGCATCGACAACCGCATCCGGGCCTGGGAGATCACCGGCGACGGCCGCGAGGGAACCAACCCGATCCGCTACTCCCGGTTCGCGCACCAGGCACCTCTGCTGGACCTGGTCTTTTCAGCCGACGGACGCCTGTTGGTCAGTTCCAGCGAGGACCTTTCGATCAAGACCTGGACGACGTCCGACTTCAGCCAGGCTCGGCATTTTCCGGATAAACCCGATCAGCCCGACTGGCCCGCCACGCTCGCGGTGACCCGCGACGGCCGCAGCCTGCTGGTGGGTCGGCTCGACGGCAGCATTTCCGTCCTGTCCCTGGCCGACGCCAACGCCGCCGCGGCCCGACCGGTGCCGCTCGCCAGTGTCCCGGTGCCTCGGCCTCGAGACGGGAAACCGGTCGAGAAGCTGCCCGAACAGGCCGAGATCGAACCGAACAACACTCCCAAGCAGGCCACCGCCGTCTCGGCACCGGGCATCGCCAGCGGTGTCCTGGCCGGCGGACCCACCACCGACGCCGATCTCTTTCGCTTCCGAAGTCGCAAGAACGAGAACTGGGTGATCGAGACCCGAGCCCGCCGCGACAAGTCGCCGGCGGATACTCGCATCGAGGTGCTGCATGAGGATGGCCGCCCGGTGCTCCGGCTGCTGTTGCGAGCCGTCAGAGATTCGGCGATCACCTTCCGCCCGATCGATTCCCGCAGCAACCAGGCCCGGCTCGAGAACTGGGAAGAAATGGGACTCAACCAGTTCGTCTACATGAGTGGCGAGGTGGTCAAGAACTACCGCATGCCGCAGGGCCCCGATTCGGCGATGCAGTTCTACACCATCGACGGACAACGACACTGCTACTTCGACACCAGTGCCACCGCCCATGCACTCGACAGCAGGGTCTACGTCGTCGAACCGCACACCCCCGGCAGCCGGTTGCCCGACAACGGACTGCCGATCTTTCCGCTGTACTTCGCCAACGACGACGACGGACGCCGCAAGCTGGGCAGCGACTCGCGAGTCACCTTCACGGCACCCGATGACGGGGACTACCTGGTGAGGGTAACCGACGTGAGAGGCTTCGGGGGTGACGGGTACAAGTACAAGCTGACCATCCGCCAGCCGAGGCCGGGGTTCACGGCGAGCATCGGAGGTCGCGATGCGACGATCCCCGAGGGCAGTGGTCAGAGATTCACAGTCAAAGTGGATCGGATCGACGGGTTCACCGGGCCCGTGAAGGTGGTGATCGAGAATCTCCCCGAGGGTTTTGCGGCCACGTCTCCGGTCGTCGTCGAAGCCGGACACCTCTCGGCACAGGGCGTATTCAATGTTGCCCCGGGGACCAAGGCGCCGGCGAAGGAGGCGTGGGAGAAGGTCCAGGTGGTGGCCGAGGCCGACGTACTGGGCAAGCCGATCCGCAAGCCGATCGGAAACCTCGGCACGCTGAAAATCGGCAAGGCTCCCAAGGCCCTCGTCTCGCTGCTGCTGGACAAGCAGGACCAGGCCGGAGATCAGGCCGGGGACGGGGTGCTGGAGATTGCTCCGGGTGAGACGATCACGGCGATGCTGCGGGTGAAGCGGAACGGTTACGACGGCGACCTGAGATTCGACATCGAGAACCTGCCGCACGGTATCATCGTCGACAACATCGGACTCTCGGGAATCCTCGTTCGAGCCAAGGAGACGCAGCGACAGATCTTCATCACCGCCGCCGACTGGGTCCCGGAGACGCAGCGTCTGATCCACGCCGTCTCGAGGCAGGAGGGCCGCCAGGCGTCTCGGCCACTCCGCTTCGCCGTTCGCATCACCCGTCCGGCCGACCCGAAGGCCAAGAGCAAGTGATGCGTCGGCGGTTGGTCTTTCACGGACGCGTCCAGGGTGTCGGGTTCCGTTACACCACCCGCTCGATCGCTCGCCGACATCCGGTCTCCGGGTGGGTCAAGAACCTGCCGGGGGGTACGGTCGAGTTGCTAGTCGAGGCGGAAGCGGCCGAGCTGGCCGGGTTCCTTGACGAGCTCGCCGAGAGATTCGACGGTCACATCAGTTCGACCGACGAGCTGCCACCGGGCGACGAACCGCTCTCGGACTTCTCGATCCGCTTCTGAAGCCTCCCACGGCACCGATCGCGGTGGGTTGTGCCGATCGAGCCGATCATGCCGATCACAGCTTTCTCGGGTGATCCCGACTGCCGGGAACCGGCCTCGATCGTCTTTCCCTGGGTCGGTGCGAGACCTAGAGTAGTCCAGAGTCAACGGGACACGATCGAAGCAGCCACAACAGGACCAACGGATCGGCCGGCCGATTCGTAGAGAGGTCCGGTTGGATCGGCCGATCCCGATTCAGCCACCTGGGTACCTGTGAGAAGGGTCAGCCGACGAGACCACCGTGATGGGCAATCTCCTTTCATTCACATCTCTGCTCGCCCAGGGCGCACCGCCGGTGGCCGCCCCTCCGCCTCAGGCCATGCTGGCGGCCAATTACGAGTGGGGCCTGGTGCTGGGCGTTGCGACCGTGCTGCTGGGTGTGTTGCTCTCGGTCAGCTATTTCACCCGCACCGGCATCATCGCTCGCTCGACCACAATGGAAGCGACGCGGCAACCTCTGTTCCTCCTGCTGATGGTCCTGGCGATCATCCTGATGCTGATCCTGGCGTTCCTGCCGTACCTGACGTTCGGCGAGGACATCAAGATGTTCAAGGACGGCGGGCTGGCCACCATCCTGATCTCGGGCATCCTGCTGGCGGTCTGGACGGCCAGCACGAGTATTTCTCAGGAGATCGAGGGTCGCACAGCGATGACCTTGCTGTCCAAGCCGGTCAACCGCCGCCAGTTCGTCGTCGGCAAGTACCTGGGCATCCTGCAGGCGGTGCTGTTGCTGATCCTGCCTCTGACGATCACCTTCTGTGCGTTGATCTACTACAAGGTCGGCTACGACGCCCGCGAGCAGTCTCGTGAGATCCCCGAGTTCTTCGATCTCGAGAACATGCGTCCGAACATGGACCGTCTGCTGCCGGTGCTACAGGCGATTCCGCCGATGTTTCTGGTTCTGTGCGAGATCGCGGTGATGGCGGCCGTCAGCGTGGCGATTTCGACTCGAGCCCCCCTGGTGATCAACATGACCAGCAGCTTCTCGATCTTTGTCATCGCTCACATCGCACCGGTCCTGGTTCAGCAGGAATCCGGAGGCCTCGAGCCGGTCCGCTTCGTGGCCAACCTGATCGCAATTGCCTTACCGGGTCTCGAGTTCTTCAACACGCAGACGGCGGTCTCGACCGACACAATCGTGGCACCGGTCTACCTGGGCACTGCCGTGGTGTACTGCATGTGCTACTCGACGATGGCGATCCTGCTCGCGTTCATCCTCTTCGAAGATCGCGACCTCACCTGATCCGCCACACCGGGGACTGGCTTCCGCCGCGAGCGGAGCTGCCTGTCTCCTTCTTCGAGACACCGCTGACCCAGTTCGCGGGCCATTGAAGCGTCTTGCCGGGACTTGGTCTGGAAAGAGGTCTGCCGGCCCGGTTAGCATGAAACCGGTGGGCGGGGGCAAGAGAGGCACTCGTGTCTGTTCGACCTGACGAGGCGTTTCGACGGGCGGTCTCGCGGCGTGATCTGCTGTGGGGTCCCGCGATCACCTGTCATCTGCTCTCAGCCGCCTCGGTGCTGCTGGGAGGCGTAACGCTGTTGAATGTTGCGGCACTGCTTGAGACCTGGCTCGGCCACGCTGGCGGCTTCGAGCAGTCAACGATTCGACAGACCATCGTCCTGTTCAGCGGCAGCGGAACCGAATCCGAATTCCTGCCTCGCAGCGTGTCATTGCTGCTCGTCGGGACGCTGCTGTGGGTCCTGTACCGCTTCACCGCCCACCTGGCCGAGAGTTCCGCTCACAGAGTCGCTCGCGGCATCGGCGATCGATTTCGCAGTGCGTTGTTTCGACAGCACCTGAGAATCGGGCCCGGCGACGTCGACGCCCGCAGCACCACCTCGATCTACGAGCGAACGACCGACGACGTTGCCCGGGTGTCGGCGGCGACCGCCGACACCCTGATTCGACTCGGCCGCGATACGCTGGCCGCGACCCTCTGCCTGGTGCTGGCCTTGCTGGTCGATGGAGTGCTCGCTCTGCAGTGCCTGCTGCTGCCGGCGGCTCTGCTGGCATGGCTGGTGGTTCGCGATCGCACGGCACGTCAACGTCACCTGCAGGCACTGGCTGACGAAACCGAACTGGCCGACAACGAGATTGCCGAATCTCTGGCACACGTCCGGCTGGCCAGTGGTTACGGAGCCGAAGGCCTGGCCGGAGACCAATTTTCCGCCGCCCAGGCCCACAGCACGCAATTGACAACCAGCCGCCACCGACGTCACGCGCTGGGACGGACGATCCGCCAGGGGCTGACGGCGATCACCGCCTCGGTGATCCTGTTCCTGGTCAGCCGTCAAGTCCTGCTCGATACGACCTCCGCCCCCCTGGATCTGCCCTCGGCCTTCGTCCTGCTGGCCAGCATCGCCGGACTGCTGCGGGCTCTGGACCGACGCACAGAACTGCCGGTGATTGCCGAACGGGCCAGCCTGGCCGCCGCGCGGATCTACGAGTACCTCGATCGTGTCCCCCCAGTCTCGCAGGCGGTCGGTGCCAAGTTCCTGCAGCCGCTGGCCGACGAGGTTCGTTTCGAAGCGGTGATCTGGCAACCCACCGACGACGTCCCCGCCATGAAGGGCCTGGACCTGGCGATTCCCGCAGGAGAAACCACGGCGCTGCTGTCGGTCGATCCGCGTGAGGCTCGAGTGGTGGCCTGGCTGCTGGCCAGGTTCATCGATCCACACGGCGGTCGAGTCCTGATCGACGGACAGGACATCGCCACCGGTACGCTCGAGTCGTTGCGGGCCGAAGTGCTGGTGGTGGCCGGCGACGGCGGCTGCTTCCAGGGCACCGTGCTGGATAATATCTGCTGTGGTCGACCCGAGGGAGGACTCAGCCGGGCAACCGAAGCCGCCAAGGCCGTGCACGCTCACCACTTCATCTCCAAACTGCCCCAGGGCTACGAGACCTGGTTGGGCGAGGACAACGTCGTACTGGATGCCGGGCAGGCGTACCGCATCGGCCTGGCCCGAGCCCTGGCTCGTGACCCGGCCCTGCTGGTGATCGAGGAACCCGGCACCGCTCTCGATGAAGATACGAAGTCGCTGCTGGGAGACACCTACGACCGACTGATTGCCGGCCGTACAGTCATCTTTCTGCCCACCCGGCTCTCGACGGTCCGCCGAGCCGACCGAGTGGTCCTGGTGCACGAGGGACAGGTGGCTGAAACCGGGCGGCACGAGGACCTGGTCCGCAGCAGCGACCTGTACCGCCACTGGGAATACACGCGGTTCAACGCCTTCGGAGCCGTGCCGGTGGTGTCGTCGACTTCGTGAGGATCCCGGAGTCAAGCTGCGACCGCGCCGATTCTGCGCTGTCGGGCTGCGGCTCTTTCTCAGTTGCACTCTCCCCTCGAAGTTGGGCCACTGGTAGAATCAGGTACCTCAGACCCGTTTCCTCTTACCCGATGCCCACGTGAGTCACCCGGCAGCGATCGACTGGAGTCCCCGGACCGGCGTGTTCGACACGCTCGAGGTCTACCTGTTGGGTCGAGTGGATTTCGATTCGGCGGTCGAGCTGCAGAACCGCTGGGCCTACGAGCTTTCCGGACGAACCGATCGATTGGGAGCACTGTTCCTGTGCGAACATCCTCCGGTGGTGGCGATCGGTCGCGAGGGAAATCGATCGCAGTTGCAGGTCGACGACCGGGAACTCCGGTCTCGGCTGATGGAACTGCACTGGATCAACCGCGGCGGGGGAGCCCTGGTGCATGCACCCGGCCAGTTGGCCGCCTACCCTGTCGTCCCGCTCGACCGGCTCGGGCTAGGACTCGCCGACTACCGCGCGGCACTCGAACAGGCTGTGATCGAGGTGTGTGCCGAGTTGAGGGTCGAGGCGACCCGGGATCCGGACGTGCCGGGGGTCTTCTGCCGCACCGGTCAACTGGGCTTTGTCGCCTCGGGCGTCCGCAACTGGGTCACTCACCAGGGCCTGTTCCTCAACGTCGCACCGGCGATGCACCTGATGAGGCTGGTGTCCGCTGCTCCCGGGCAGCCCGCTGCGACGTCTCTGTCCGCCCAGAGATCGCGGCCCGTCTCGATGCACTCAACCCGCGAACACATCGTGCGACACCTCGCAGCACAACTGGGCTACGACCGCTGGCACCTCTATACCTCTCACCCATTGCTCAAACGCACCAGGAAAGCGGTCCATGTCCCCGCCTGAGCTTCCGCCGGTTCTCGAACGCCCGAAGCGGCGGCTGCCGCGGTGGCTGAAGCGACCGATGCCCGAACCGGGCATGCTGCTGACCGAGGGGATCCTGACGGACCTGCGGCTGCAGACGGTCTGCGAGAGTGCTCGCTGCCCGAATCGGACCGAGTGCTGGAGCCAGCAGACGGCGACCTTCATGATCCTGGGCAACGTCTGCACGCGGCCCTGCGGTTTCTGCAGCGTGCCGAAGGGGAAAACCGAAACGGTTGAATCCGACGAACCCCAACGGCTTGCCGAAGCGGCAAGACGATTGGGACTCTCGCACGTCGTCATCACCTCCGTCACTCGAGACGACCTGCCCGATGGGGGAGCCGATCACTTTTACCACTGCGTGCTGGCCGTCCGGGAACTCACCGGAGCCGCCGTCGAAGTGCTCACGCCGGACTTCCTGGGCAACAACGCGGCCATCGACCGCGTGCTGCAAGCCAGCCCCGATGTCTTCAACCACAACACCGAGACCGTGCCGAGACTCTACCACCGGGTCCGCCGCAACGCCGAGTACCAGAGAACTCTCGATCTGCTCGCTCGAGTCAGGGACCGGCGACCGGAAATCCCGACCAAGAGCGGCCTGATGCTCGGACTCGGTGAAACGCTCGAGGAAGTCCTCGAGGTCTGCGCCGACCTCAGAGCGGTCGGATGCCAGATGATCACCATCGGCCAGTACCTGCAGCCCTCGCCCGAACACCTGCCGGTGGAACGATTCGTGCCGCCGGAGGAATTCGACGAGATCGGGAGACTGGTGCGGAAGCTGGGATTCGGCATGGTCGCCAGCGGGCCGTTTGTGCGTTCCAGTTACCACGCCGGTGAAATGGCCAGCGAGTGGGCAGATGGCCTGGCACGCGAGGTGTCCGGTGAGACCCACTGATGGGCGCGCCGATCAGGTTGCCTGAAATCGGAGCCGGGCACGCTTCGCTCACGGTCAGCTGCTGGCTGGTTGATATCGGTGAGCTGGTTGATCGAGGTGACCGGGTGGTCGAGCTGGTCACGGCGGGATCGACGTTCGATGTGTCCGCTCCGCTGTCCGGTCGTCTGACGCGAATCGACAAGCCGCTGGACACCACGGTCGCGGTGGGCGACATCCTGGGCCTTATTGCCACGGACACGGACTTCGACAGGGACACCGAATCGGAAACGGGGCCGGTGACGTGAGCGTCGAGCAGGCCTCGAGCTGGTCTCAATTGCGTGGCCACCGGGCGCAGCGTGAGCACTTCGAGGCGATCCTCGCTGCCGGACGACTCGGACACGCCTACCTGCTGGTCGGACCCGAGGGGATTGGCAAGAAGCGATTTGCGCTCTGCCTGGCCGCCTGCCTGCTCTGCCCGGATACCGATCCCGCGGTGCTCGAAGCGTGTGGCGGGTGCCGCTCGTGCAAGCAGATCGCCGCCGGATCGCACCCCGACCTGCTCGAGGTGGGGCTGCCCGAGGGGAAGAACGTGGTGCCGATCAGCCTGCTGGTCGGTGATCGAGAGTCACGCGGACGGGCCGGATTGTGTTACGACCTGTCGCTGTCGCCGATGGTGCACACCCGTCGTGTGGCAATTCTCGACGACGCCGATCACCTCGAACGCGACGGCTACAGCGCACTGCTCAAGACGCTCGAAGAACCCCCCGCTCACTCGGTCCTCTTGCTCATCGCCGGATCCGAAACCGAGATCCGGGACACGATTCGCTCGAGATGCCAGCTGGTAAGGTTTTCGGCACTCAG
>Ga0310123_10000386_pt1 | contig 39599 bp, 29 predicted proteins | sample CB6_AW_1057_MG_FD_203505 | JGI IMG/M metagenome (GOLD analysis project Ga0310123, IMG submission 203505) | Marine microbial communities from Western Arctic Ocean, Canada - CB6_AW_1057 | ecosystem: Environmental > Aquatic > Marine > Oceanic | place: Canada: Western Arctic Ocean | collected... | reverse complement strand
TCTCACGTTTTTCTTTGTATTCACAGTTCGTGGCAGCGAGCCGATTATCAGCGAGGCAAGCCAGCCGGCTGAGTGCGTCGGCAGAAACATCCTCCGCGGTACACACGAACAACGTGTAACCGGGGGGTTTGCCCCAGTGCGGTGTGAGAGTGAAATGCTGCAGGCGAATACATTCATGTTCACAGGCGCTGCGAACGCCTTCGACAACCTGTGACTCCGCGATTTTTTCGCCCGTGATACTACTGATGTGTGCTCCTTTGTGCCGGAATTCCAGGAAGGGTGTCGGTCCGTAGAAACCCGTGCAGCGCACGACGTCGCGAATGTTGTAGCGATAAAGTCCGGATGCCGTTGTGAGGAGAATCAAATACTCATGTTCTTCCTGCAGTTCATGGGCTGCAAGGACGACTGGGTTCATTGAATCTGCTTCATCGACCGGAATAAATTCGAAGAAGTGAGTTTCAATCTCGAGAAGGCCTGCCGGTGTGTTATCGGCAATTGGCAGAGTCATTCGACCTTCGCTGGCATGCAGGCCGTGATCCCGAATCGGAATTCCTTCAAAAGCCTCCCGGAGTTGTGAGATATAGGCACCTGCGCTGCCACCCGACCAGACGCCCAGACAGGCAAGATGCGGCCAGCAGGCCGACAGCTTAAGCGTTCCATGCTCATCGACGATTCGTTCCAGTTCCTGAGCGCGTCGACGATTCGGTTTCAGGCGTCGGGCAAGTAACTCACGATCGGAGGACAATTCGGCACGACTGGCGGTTCCGTCGTATATGTCTTTGATGAGTGACTCTGCATTGGCGTCCGCATGTTCGACCATCTGCAGCACCGTACTGGGATTGGCCGTGATCAGAATCCCCACCATAGGATCTGAAATGGCAAAACGCACCACGGCGTCACGTTTGGTTGCCGGGTCCTGCAGATGAGCCACCTCAAGAGGAATTGTATAGAGAGCCCGTACCATGAAATTCTGCATTGCTGCAACAAGGCCGCTGATGTTGCCGCAAGGCGTACCGTCCGGAGCGATGTAACGCTGATGGCTGCTGGCGACCTGCACCATATGCAGCTTTGACAGTGTAACGTGGTCACGATGACAGCCGGCACCCCATGTTTGCCAGCTCCGACGGTAGTCTTTCACAAACCGGTCGGTCACCGGAATCAGTTTCGACTGAGCGGTCGTGCCACTGGTGACAGCGTACATCAGCAACCGGTTCTTCGAGCCCAACAGTGCTGCATGGTCTCCGGTTTTCATGCGGTCGATGTACGGAGCGACAAGTGAATAGTCGGAGACAGGAATTCTGGAGCGAAACTCTTTGACGGTGAGGCCTGGCCTGAGGCCGTGATCCATCGAAAACCGGCTGCCGGAGTTCAATGCTAACAGGCTCTGAAGCGTCTGTTGCTGCGACTCACGGCAGGAGCTGTACGCGGTCTCCAGGAACCTTTTTCGAGCTCGCATCAGCTTTCGGCGGAAGAAGATTCCCACCTGACTTTTCAGTTTGTATCGTAGTGGAATCGTAGCCATGCGGTGGCGCGGAAATGAGTGAGTAAAACGAAGGGCAAGCCAGACAGATCGTCGAGATGTGAAGACTCAGCTCGCAGCTGAAATTCAGGTTGGGGCTTCGGCAAAAGTTGGAGGCAGGAATGCAGATCCGGTTGACGTCGTTGCCCATCACTACAATAGAGAACTCCGTCGTCACCACTTAAGCATCAATTGCACACGAAGATTACGAAAGCAGGATTCAGACCGGCTGTATGTTGCGACTTAACTCGAGAGCCGTTCTGCACTCGTAACTGCGTGCAAAACGACAACAGGCATCGTGACGAATCACCACGATGCCCGGTTTTGTTGATTCAGCGGCCGCACAGGGATATTTCAGAGCCGAATGGACAGTTGCCCGCAATGCAAGCTGCGTGAGAACATCAGTACCACCAGCAGTCGCCTGGCATGCCGACCTGATCCATCAAATAGTCCGATTCTCAGGAAGTGGTTGATTCTTCTGCTGTTGCTTCTTCTCCTCTTCCTTCTACTGCTTCTCCTTCTTCTCCCTCTGCTATTTTCTTCTTTTTCCTGCTGGTCACCACATGTTTGATGCGCACTTTGGGCAGTCCGAGGGCAGACTGACCTTCGTGCCAGCGACCTTCTTCGATCAACTGGTCGATACGCTCCACCCGCTTTAGGACATTCCGGGTACCCATCAATCCGCCCGAATTTTTGAGTGATTTATCAATCGACACCGTTTGCGACTCCGATGGAACAATGTGCGAGTCTGCGGAGATCCGCGCGTCGCCAGCGACTTCCTGTGATAGCCGGTTGGCTCACCATGCCGCCGGCTTTTCGACAGAATCGGGTTTTCAAACACCACGATGTGGGGCCAAACGCGAATTCACAACAATTTTGAAACGGGATAGTACCGGCAACGACGTGTGTTCTCAACTGCGGTTCTTTCTGTTTTTGCTTCCCACGGACGAATCGGTGTCCCGGGTACCGGATTCAAATACCGTCCATCCGAAGGGCAAAATTCCCAGTGCGTGCGGTTCACCCGAGGTGAACCGCACATAAGAAGCCTGCCGGCCAGCCAGGAGTCCAGATTCCTAGTTTGAATTCTGACGTCCAATGCAGGAGTCATTCGTTCACCGTGCACCGGCTGATTTCTTTATCTGTCCGGATCCCCAATGGCTGCTTCTCACGATGCGGCAATTGCCTGGCCCAGTGGCAACAGCACCTGGTCTATTACGAACTCCTCCATCAGCTCCTCAGAGTGTGCTCGCAACTGGTGAAATCGTTCCACGAACGATGCATCACGCTCCATGCTTCCATACTGCCGGACGGTGAAACACACGCTGATCTGTTCTTCAGGAAAGTCGTTGCGCCGTACATGGTAGGCATTGGTGCGTGTTTCGATAAACAGCCGAGCCTGCAGGCGGCACGAGTCGTCAAGGCCGATCGTGAGGGACGGCTCACAATTCAGGACGGTCGCACCATCAACTCCCATGAGCCCGTCGAGGGCTGCGCAGGTTCCGAGTGCTCTGGCCACGAGTGCATCGTGGTTCCCCCGATAGGCAAAATCGAACCCCAGCATGTAATCCAGAGCTTCACAGTCGAGCGGACTTACAGTCAGCATATAGGGGATCAGCTCCAGAATCAGCCGATGCTGGTCTTCCGCACTGTCGAAATCCGGAGGATTCAGGAAACCGCTGCAGATTCGCCGAGCCTCCATGGAAATCCATCGGTACAGCGGCTGATCTTTGTCTTCTTCGAGTACGAAATCGCCATTTTCCCGTGTGTAGAAGTTCCGCATCATGGGAAAAGATTTCTGGACGCGTTCAAAGAAATTAAGCACGGTTTCCCTGGAGTTGGGCAGGGGTAGCTCAGTATTGAGATTCATGTTCACGGAGAAATCGTGAGCGAGCGTACTGTACCGATTCATCAGGAAGTAATCCTGCCGGCGGCGATTGAGGTTTGCGCTTGTTATGCTTGAAGACTTGGCGATACCGTCTCCGCCTGACCACGATTCAATAAAAGAACCCGGAAAAATGACGCATTGTAAAGCAATTGTGTCGCTGGTCTATGGTGTTGGTCCTGACTTTTCTGTGGGGTGTTGCTGGCTCGGCTGCTGACGACCGACTGGTTGCCGGCCGCGCGATGATCGAGCACTTGTGTAATCATTTCCAGCGATATTCCGAACTTCTCAGTCTGGTGGCCAGGTTTTGGACTCGTCATACTCCTGTCTGTCGTTTGTGTTCATTGACTCCTGACGGGAATGGTTTGATGACCTCAGACCAGCGGTACAGAAGCATTCTTCTGTTTGGTCCTCCTGGTGTCGGCAAGGGGACTCAGGGTGGGATTCTGGCCAACATCCCGGGTTTCTTTCACCTGTCGGTTGGCGATGTTTTTCGTGCGATCGATATCGGCTCTCCGGATGGCAAAGAGGTCTACGATTACATCTCGCGCGGTGTGCTGGTTCCTGACAGTCTGACGATCAGCATCTGGAAGAAAGCGGTTGATGCCTATATCGCTTTATCACGTTATAAGCCGCGAGAAGACCTGCTCGTACTGGACGGCATGCCCCGGAATGTGGCACAGGTGGAGATCGTCCGCGAACATCTGAACATTCAGGGAGTGATCTATTTGGAATGCAGTGATCCGGAGGACATGATACACCGCATTCGGCGCCGCGCGATCCGCGAGAATCGGGCAGACGATGCCAACGAAGATGTCATCCGCCATCGATTTGTCGTCTATGGTGAAGTCACGGCTCCGGTCCTGGAACAGTTTCCATCGTCGATCGTTGACCGTGTGGACGCCAACGGTTCTCCCGCCGAAGTGCTGTATGCCATCCTTAAGTCCATCATCCCGGTTCAGAACAAGCTGTTCGAAGCCGATCAGGATGACTGAAGTCCTGTTCTATTCCAAGGCAGACCTGAACAGTGGTAGAAGTGCATCCAAAAGTTCCTGCCGACGGAATGGCTTGGAAACATAGCCGTCCATGCCAGCCGCCAGGCATTCGTCTCGATCGCCTTCCATGGCGTTGGCGGTCATTGCAATGATGGGAACGTGGATCGATGTCCCCCTTTCCTGGTCACGGATTTCGCGTGTGGCCTCCAGACCGTCCATGTCGGGCATCTGAACGTCCATCAAAATCAAGTCGAAGTTCCCGTTTACTGCGGCATTCATTGCTTCAATCCCGTTGTGGGCGACTTCGACGGTATGACCCCATTTATGGAGCAGTCCAACGGCCAGCGTTTGATTAACCAGACTGTCTTCCGCGAGCAGAATTCGCATCGGCGGGAATGAGGCATCACGGGGTGAGTCATCAACGGTCTGCCCTTCTTCTTCCGCATGAGTGGTTCCCAGTTCTCTCGTCAGAATATGCAGCAGTTCTGACCGTTTGACTGGTTTGAAAATGTGAGCCTGCGTCTGCAATTCTTCACACCGGTGGATGTTTTCGACTTGGTCACCCGACATCAGCATGATGATAAGCGTGCTGGCCAGCTGTTCATCCTTGCGAATCTCCGCCGCAAGCTCAAAACCATCACGATCCGGCATGTTGACGACCGAAATCACAACTCGGATCGCCTGGGGGGTTCCTGATCTGGAACGTAACGTTTTCAGCCCTTCGTCCACTCCTGCAGCACCGACCGACTGCATGCCCAGGCTGTGCAGCATTTCACTGAGAATGAATCGGTTGGTTGAGTTGTCATCAACGATGAGCACCCGTGTGCCCTGCACCGTCTCCAGTTCTGATGGACGTTGTCTGAATGGTTCCGGTGCCAGCTCCAGCGTAATGCTGAACTCAAACGTACTTCCGCAACCGAGTTCACTCTGCAGCTCGATCGTGCCGCCCATCAGTTCCACAAGCCGCTTCGAAATCGCCAGTCCAAGTCCAGTGCCAGCATACCGGCGCGTTGTGGAACTGTCAGCCTGCTCGAATTTCCCAAACACCGCTTGCTGTTTATCAGCTGCGATGCCGATCCCTGTGTCACGAACACTGAAGTTCAGCAGGGCTTCCCTGTCATTCCGGGATGGACAGGTGACATCGATAACAATCTCTCCTTCGTGAGTGAACTTGATCGCATTGCCGACGAGATTCACTACCACCTGGCGAAGGCGTCCGAAATCTCCGTTGAAAAATTCGGGTACGTCCGGGTGGATGCGACAAGCCAGTTCCAGGTTCTTGCTGTGGGCTCGCAGTGCCAGGGAGCGAGCTGCATCGCCGATACTGTCACGCAGGTCAAACACGGAATTCGACAATACCATCTTGCCGGCTTCGATTTTTGAAAAGTCCAGGATGTCGTTCAACAAAGTCATCAGGACATCTCCTGAGTCGCGTACGATCGACAGGTACTCTCGCTGGAGTTGAGAAGGGTTGGTCTCCAGGACGAGTTCCGTCATGCCGAGGATGGCGTTCATCGGAGTCCGGATTTCGTGGCTCATATTGGCCAGGAAATCACTTTTGGCTTTGTTGGCGGATTCGGCCGCATCCTTGGCTTCGCGCAGACTCTGTTCCATTTGTTTTCGACGAGTGATATCGATCACTGTGCCGAGGACTCCGGACTTTCCGTCGTATTCAATCGCCGCCCCGGAAAAATCTACCCAACGATGCTCGCCCTGTTTTGTGACGATCTGAATCTCGTACCGATCCGGAACATCTTCACCGCGCTGCCGTGCCAGGCTTCGTTCCATGACCAGTTCCAGTGAGTCCGGATGTACATAGCTGGTGAACGATAGAGTGGAGAGTTCTTTCAGTGAATAACCTGTGATCTTCGCTGTCGCGGGATTCGCATAACTGTGACCGGTTCCCTGAAAAATCGCGATCATGGTTGGCAGCATTTCAGCCATCAAGCGAAAACGAGATTCACTTTCCAGCAGGGATTCCTGAGCACGCCTGCCGTCGACGGCCTGTTGCTCCAGCGACTTGTTACGCTGGCGCAGGTCATCAATCGTTTTTTCCAGAGCCGCCATTTCCAGCTTCTGTGATTCGTCGAAGTTTTCTTCAATGGAATCGATTGCTGCAGCCTCCCAGATTTCACTGACGAAGGAATGGTATTCGATGGCCGTGGCACTCCTGGTCGCATCGGCGGCAATTGCTCTTCAGTGCTGCAGAATCAAATTGAGCCACACACGAGGCGGATTTCACAGAGACAGCCAATGGACTGCTCCGTGATTGCTGCAGGAGTCCAGATGTTTCCGATGGTCACCAGTGGTGGGGCCCGAGTGCACCATGAGGCCTACGTTCGAGCAAACGTGGATTGAGGTGTTGCCTGGTAGCGGACGTCGAGATGGGGCGTTTCAAGTCGCTTTTGTCCCAGGCCAAGTGACTGGCAACCTGCTTCGACCAGACCACTCGTCAAAAGCGTTCGCTCTACTGGATATGGGGACCTGCCTGTCAGGAAAGTTTCCTCGGCTTTGGACATCAACGCTGCTGAATATGTGACGTTAGGATTTGGTGGCAGATAGAACAGCGTCGAAAGTGGCTCAGGTTGCCCTTTGATTCTGGCAGCGAAAGTAAAATCATTGACGAGTCCGTTCATCAGCAGCATCGTTGCCTTGACTCCATCCGCATACTCAAACCGGTAGGCAATCGGTTCACTGACCCATTCAACAATCTGTTCCGACGTCGGATAACGATGGCTGAACGTTTCCGGCTGGGCGAGCGTCTGACTGCGCGACAAACACGCCTCAAACAGTTGTGGGTCCCAGCCACCGTCCAGCCAACTGCCCTCTTTCATTGCATCCCACACAGCATCTCCTCGCACCGCCTGCAGGGAGACAACGCCGGTCTCCCCACCTTTTCGTCGTTCAGCCATGCACTGTATGACTTCGAGTGCATGGAAGTCGTAGCTGTCGATGCTACCGATCGCCACACACATCAATTCCTCAACCTCCGCCTGGTACGGCAGGTCCACTGCGGGCATTCTCCACGTCACCGGCAGCGACGATCCGGCCGTGAATGCGAAGTCCAGCTCACGAGAAATCTCGACCATCTCTTTGGCCCAGTCCCATTTCCACGACAGGTGCTTGTCATTAAAGACAGGCAGAGCCCGACCATCCTCACGAAACACGTCAGTTACCTGCTTAAAGAACTCGTAGCGAGGATACTGCACTTGGTGATACTCATTTCGGGGATACTCTCCGTGTTCCCCGATAATCAGCACGGCATCGACCGCTAATTGGTCACCACCGCACCGCAGCGTTTGAGCGATACTGGGATAGATCGGGAAGCCAAATTCTTCAGCTCGCTGACGGCTGAGGTCGTTCTGCGGTTTCTGATCAACATAGACTCCAACCACGTCGAATGGGGGATGGTGCCATTGGCCGTTGATTGGATAGCCCACCAGAAACCGTTCTGCCATGTGCCAGGCGTGGTTGTGGTACCTCCATTCGGTTGTCACAACCGCCATGCGCTTCCTGGTACCGGGTGTCCGGTTCGCTGCGCAGGTCAGCGGCGCGGCAATAAATCCAGTAGCAACGGCACCCATGAATTCTCTTCGTGTGACCATTGTATCGTGTTCCCGTGGTGTGAAGTGATGTTGGAGTCCCGCAGAGAGCGGAAAGCTGACGGTTGACTTACGACCAATCGCCAATCTTCGGTATAGTTGTGAACCGGCATTTTCGTTCGCGCCGGGCTTAATCTGCTTCCATCGGACGAACACTGGTCACTCTTAAATGGATGTTCGACAGTCATTCGGGAGCGTCTAAGGGTTCCGAACGACCCGAAAACCAATCATGCGAAAGGCCTGAACAGAAGGCCAGGCCCCTGACCGCCCATAGGTCCGTGAATCCTGTCCTTCGAAAAAGAAGCACCCGCCACGCAGGACCCGAAAGCTCCCCGTTTCGGGGCCCTGAGGATTCTTTTGCGGCGAAATTTTGTAGTAGTCGCGACTGTACCAATCAGAACACCACTCCATCAGGTTCCCCGCCATGTCCATGGCGCCCCATGGGGAGGTGCCATTGTTCGTCTGAAAATCAACGCGCCGACTCCCATTGTAATAACCGACCAGCTGGCCCGTGTCGTATAGCTGTGAATCGTCAATGTTTGCAAAGGAATGATCGATCGTGTTGCCCCACGGAAACCGCCGTTGATCCGTTCCACGCGCTGCCTTTTCCCATTCGGCTTCCGTCGGCAGGCGGTATTTTTTTCCGATCCTGCCACTCACCCAATTGCAATACGCGGTGGCCGCATCCCAATTCATCCCCTGCACGGGATAGTTGTCCGTTCCCGGTGTTCCTCCGCCATGATTTCGCTCCTGCCTCCAATAAGGATTCTGCTCTCTGGGAACGACCCAGCCGTTCGGCCAGTATTTCGGATCGTCATACCCCGGATCATCACGAAATTGGCGCCATTCGACATTGGTGACTTCGTATTTTCCAATGTAGTAGGCATCAAGTGAAACAGTATGCACTGGCCTTTCCCGAGACTCACCGTCACCAAAGTTATCCCCCATCTTGAAAGAACCCTGAGGCACATAAACGAGATCTCCATATCCATCGTTAATCATGGTCCCGGTAATGTCTCGTGGATTCGAAATCTTCGATCCCTGTGGTTTTGAATTCTTCCCGAAGAATTCTCCCATTGTGAGAAAATGCTTGAGCGAATCCATCCACGGTCTAAACTCCGGGCTGGAAAATGCCGCACCGAATCCGTGCCTGCCCTTTTGTTGAATGTGGAGCTCAGCGACCCCGCCGGCGTTATTGATTTCTATAAACAACTTGGCGGATGTATTAGCGGCACTATCAGCTGCGGCCGACAGCAGGTAAGTGGGGGGGAACTCAGCCAGGTTTTCTTTGGGAGTCGCACTGCCTGTTCCATAGACCATGCCCAGTGAATGAGCTCTGGAACTCAGGCGTTCAACAGGATCCGTAATATTTGGATCTCCGGGACTGGAAGCTGCTGCCACGTATCTCGCCATGGATGCGCCAGCGGAAAATCCAATGAACAGGATTCGTTCCGGATCCAGGTCCCATTCTTTGGACAGAGACCGCACCAGACGGATGGCGCGATTCCCATCAAGTGTCCGCGCGTCATTGGCGTAGGTTGGAGACATCCGATAGGTCAGTATAAACGCGGTGGTCCCCCAATCGTTGAATCGTTCAGCGATCTCAATCCCCTCTGCACCATACATCAGCATAATGTTGGAGCCGCCTGGGGCAATAATCACCGCAGACCCGTTCCTGCGATCTTCCGAGGTCGGAAACACCGTCAGCAACGGATGATCCAGCGGACCATCACCTCGGGCCAACGGCACCTGACCTGGTTCCCACAAGGGAATGTTGTAATTTTCACTCGCATGCAGGAAAGTCGCTGAAAGCCACACGGCGGAGGCTGCAAGCGATGTTTGGATTACGGAGAAGGCTAAGTGCATCATCACAGGCTCGCGGTTGATTCTTAGAAGTCAAAAAAGGAACACGCGCCCTTTGAAGTTCCCGGGTACCGCAACAGCGTCGGCGCTGCTACTAAGCAAGCGTACCCAAGACACAAGCAGGTACTCAGAGTATTACCTTGGCGGGACTCCTGACGCGGTATTAAGAGTTGCTGCGGGTTTCAATTCAAATTCGGCACAGGGCAGTTCGTTGGCAGCAGATTCAAGTTGATGCAGAGTCTCATGTGGTGTTTCGATTGTCACTCCCTCGAAGGATGGCGCCGCTGGTAAGCGAGTCAGTTCATGCGTGCGTCGACGGCGGTTCACGGCGTCACTGGACACAAAACTCCAGATGACCAGTCCCAGTGCTCCGCATGTCAACCCGCCTAGCCAGCCAAGCCACGGGGTCAGCTGATCTGCACGCGTTTCTATCGTAACCGGCGAATGCACTCTTGAAATATTGCCAGCCAGCAGCAGGGGGGCAATGCTGAGTCCGTCATTGGCACCGGAGGCATAGGCTTCTCGCTTGAAAAAATAACCGCACACCGTGACTTCCGGAGGATTTGTGTCGAGCTCTCCCGTCACGGGAAGATCACGGTCGGCCCGAAGAGCGACCACATGGACGAGGCCATCACCTGAGTCTGGTAAAGTCAGCCAGGCGTCGAATACGTTCTTATATTCCGTGGAATCGTTGGTCAGTTTCTCCCTGGAGAGCCTTCGAAGTTTACCTGTGATCGTCCACGCTTGCCCGCGGCATGTGTCCGGTGCATCCATCAGCAGCGCATAGCGCGCTTTGGCTGCCTGTTTAATCTGCTGCTTCGTGAGTCGTTCCGCGAGCCCCATGGAGACGAACCACGCCTGGGTTTCACTGGCACTCACTCCAATCACGTTGTCTTTAATCGAGTCACGAAGATGATCTCGCAGAATTCGCGGGGCATCTGCCGCCGGACCCGGTCGTAATGTCGTATGGTGTGCCACCTGTTGGCGGGAGTCAGCTGTGCCGGCCGAATGATTATCAGGGAACAACTGTGACCAGAAGTCGGCTTTACCAGCAATGTTGCTGGCGAGGAGTACCAAGCCAAGTGTCACCAGTATCAGCGTCAGCCGAATCTGATGCTTTCGAGTAATCAGGCCACGTGGCTGTTCTTTCGTTCGGAACCGCAAGTTGCCGTCCTTTTCTGCATTCACGCCGGTGAAGCCATCCGGTGTCAAAAGATCCAACGGATCTGACTTCAGAGTCTCTCAATGAAATATAGCTGCTTCACGGAGGAAATCCCACAGTAACACATCTGAGGATTCACTGCGGATGTTGTCGATGTCTGACAATTCGGACCTGCATGAGCGCAACGCTGTTAAGAGTTCAAAACAAAGAAGCCTGTGATTCTCCTGTTTGCCGACAAAGTGAGACTTCGGTCGAGTCGGCATCAGCATCAGTATTCTTACGAATCCGGCTGCCAAAAACTGCCGCGACGATGCCGTTAGCAGCTGAGAGCCGGAACTGACGATTGAATGGCAACGTTCATGGGAATCCTTGGTTCCATGCCCTAGCATTCTGCCGGTGACGGTGTACTTCCGGTTCCCGTTTGCGTTCAATGGCACGTGACGTGCGTGACATTTCTGTCTGTTTGTGTCCGTCGTGGAATCGACAGAGTGCCGCATCATTCAGATCTCCCGGACACTTCCTGTTTTGATTCACTACATTATATGTCACGCCCATCACTCAAACTGATTGTGCTCACCGGCAGTGACCGTCCGGAGGTTCAGCGGGCATGGCAGAAACTGCTGCCGAAACTGAATCAGACCGAAGGTATCGACGTCATTGGAGAATACCCGCGGAGCAAAAATATCGATGACAGTCTCGATGCGGATGTCGTGGTCATACTGGGTGGCGACGGATCGATTCTCCGTGGTTGTCGACAACTGGGGCGACATCAGATCCCGATTATCGGGATCAACCTTGGACGGCTTGGATTTCTGGCGGATCTAACTCCGGAAGAATTCCACAGTTTTCTGCCTCAGCTGCAGCGGCGAGAATTCGACGTCGCGCAGTACCTCATGTTTGAGTGCACGCATAGTCTGGCGGATGGATCAAGTTACGTTGATCTGGGACTCAATGAAGTCACTGTAACTTCTGCCAGCGCACTCCGGATGGTGGATATTTCACTGGAGATCGACGGTGAGCTGGTAACGACCTTTAGCTGTGATGGATTGATTGTCAGCACGCCCATTGGGTCGACGGCTCACAATTTGTCAGCCGGAGGCCCGATTTTGCGCCAGGACCTGCAGGCATTTTGCATTACTCCCATCTGCCCTCATACGCTCACAGTGCGTCCGATTGTCGACACGGCCGACCGCATTTTTAGGCTTTCCGTCGGCGAAGCTCGTGATGGTACGATGCTGGTGGTCGATGGTCAGATCAATCGAGCGGTTCAGTCCGGAGACCAGGTCACAGTGAGGCGAGCTGAGTCAACGTTTCAGAAGGTTCATTTTCCTGGCCATAGTTACTATTCCACTCTGCATCGTAAACTTGGATGGCGAGGACAGCTGGATTACCATGACCGCAAGGGCCAGCAGTAGCGCGTCAGGTTGTGACGAACCGGACGGGATGCCACATCTGTGGATGCGGGACCCTGTCACGCAGTCCTGGAAGCTGTTAATGTTCTAACGAAAAAATTTTGCGACGGTCATTGATTCCTTCCAGCTCAAACTTCAGATACAGACCATGCACGACCGGCGAACGCAGGTGAAACGCTGCGACAAATCAGACTATCGCTGGCGATCAACAACCGTTCTGGCGGTGCGTCATGAAGGCAGAGTTGTTCTGGGTGCTGACGGTCAGGTGACGTATGGTGACATGATCATGAAGTCCGATACCCGCAAACTGAGACGAATGCTGGACGGAAATGTGCTGGTGGGATTTGCGGGATCAACCGCCGATGCCTTTGCGCTCATGGAACGGTTTGAGGAAAAACTCAAGGATTACCCGGCCAACCTGGCGCGAGCGGCCACAGAGCTGGCCCGCGACTGGCGCATGGATCGTGCACTGCGTCGGCTGGAAGCAATGATGCTCGTCGCCGACATGGAAATTACGCTGCTGCTCACCGGTCAGGGTGACGTGGTTCAGCCCACAGATGGTGTAGTGGGCATTGGATCCGGAGGGCCCTTCGCTACGGCCGCTGCTAGGGCACTCGTTCGGCATTCCAGATTGTCGGCTAAGGAAATTGTCCAGGAATCACTGCGAGTGGCGGCCGAGATTGATATCTATACCAACGACAACATTATCTTCGAGGAACTGCAGTGTTCGAACTGACACCGCAACAGGTTGTTGATCGTCTGAGTGAACACATTGTCGGACAGGAGGACGCTAAACGGGCGGTTTCCATTGCCCTGCGCAACCGCTGGCGCTGGCTGAAGCTTGACGAAGAGATGCGCCGCGAAGTGACACCTCGCAATATTCTGATGATTGGTCCTACCGGTGTTGGGAAGACGGAAATCACTCGTCGACTGGCCAAGCTCACCGGCGCACCTTACATCAAGGTGGAAGCATCCAAGTACACCGAAGTGGGTTACTACGGTCGCGATGTCGAAAGCATGGTTCGTGATCTGGTTGAAGCGTCGCTTGGGCTGGTCCGAAAAACCAAACGGAAGGATGTCGAAGAAACTGCTCAGGTTCGTGTCGAGGATCGGCTGCTGGATCTGCTGGTTCCGTCTGACCTGTCACCAGGTGGTGACGACGAAAATACGGAGTCTCAGCAAGCGCGCCACGAACGGACGCGTGCCAAGTTTCGGGATATGTTGCGCGACGGCAAACTGGAAGACCGTTCGGTCGAGCTTTCCATTGAACAGCGAAGTTCTCCCGTACAGGTATTTACGAATATGGGCATGGAGCAGATGGATATGGATCTGCAGGGCATGCTTGAACGGATGATGCCGCGTCAGCAAAAAGACAGACGACTCTCCGTTGCCGAAGCCCGGCAGGTTTTGCATGAGCAGGAAATTGAGGGCTTGCTCGATAACGAATCAATCCAGGAAGAAGCCGTGACTCTGGCTGAAGAATCCGGCATCATCTTTATCGACGAAATCGACAAGATCTGTGGTTCATCTGAAGGTAGTCGTTCGGCCGACGTCAGTCGCCAGGGCGTACAGCGGGATCTGCTGCCTATTGTCGAAGGGACAACCGTGCAGACGCGGTATGGCAGCGTGTCAACCGAAAAGGTCATGTTTATTGCCGCTGGTGCGTTTCATCGTGCTCGGCCCTCGGATCTCATGCCCGAGCTCCAGGGTCGGTTTCCCATCCGGGTGGAACTGCAGGACCTGACGCGTGAAGACCTGATCCGGATCCTGAGCGAACCGACCAGTTCGTTGACGCGACAATACACCGCGTTACTGGCGACAGACAGTGTAACGCTCAACTTCACGAGTGACGGGATCGAAGCTATTGCCGATACGGCTTTTTATGTGAACCAGTCGACTCAGAATATCGGTGCTCGCCGGTTGCAGACCATCTTGGAACGTCTGCTGGAGGAAGCCAGCTTTTCCGCTCCGGACTGTGGGCCCCAGTCGCTGCAGATTGATCGTGACTTCGTGGAAAAACGCATGGCAGGCATTCGTGATGACGAAGAACTCAGCAACTTTGTGCTGTAGCAGAGCCCTTGAAAGGACGCAGCCTGTTGCCGATGATCGAGTCTGACAATCTGATATTGTCCGAAATCCCGGTCGAATTTAGGCTCCCGCCACGGCAGAGGTTGTGTTCCTGCTGTTGTCTTGTTTGTTGACTCCTCAGGCGACATGATGCGGTGAAACTTATTCAGCAATACATTCTGTGGGAGCTGGCCCGGGTATTCGCGATGTTACTGGCCGGACTCACCGTCATGCTGGTCTTCGTGGGACTCCTGCGTGAAGGTACGGAACGCGACCTGGCGCCCCAGTTCCTGCTGCAGATCGTCCCTTTTGTGGTCCCCGGTCTGCTGCCGTTCACGATTCCGGCAACCGTTCTGCTGGCTGTCACAGTTGTCTATGGCAGAATCGCAGGCGACCTTGAAGTCACCGCTGTGAAGGCGGCCGGGGTTCATCCGATTCGATTACTGACTCCGGCGTACCTGCTCGGCGGAGTCCTGACAGTTGCATCGTTTGCGCTGACCGATCGCGCCATCCCCTGGGCTGTCATGAATATCGAATCTGTGGTCACTCAGGCAGCAGAAGACATTTTTTTGAATGTCCTGAAGACACAGCACCACTTCAGCAGCCCCGCTGACGGGTATTCTATCCTTGTCGATGACGTTGAGGGAAAGACGCTCATCACACCGTCATTTACTTATCGTAATTCACATCATCAGCAGATTACGGTTAAGGCAGAAAGGGCAGAGGTGCAATTTGATGTGAAGGACCGTAAGGCGAAGCTGCATCTACGTAATGTGGTCGCGAGTGTTCCAGGACGTGATATAGACAGTCGGTTGGATGAATTTGACCTGGAATTTGACCTCAAAGAAGAATTGGGGGGAAAGAAACCGCGACACCTGACGATCCAGGATATTCAGCAACAGCTGGTCACACTGGCTGAGGCCGAATCGAACAGCCGACTCCAGCACGATCAGGAAGTTGCTATGCTGCTCATGACTGGAGACTTTGAGCAGCTGGCAACTGATCAAACCAAGCAGTTCGATCTCGACCAGCGGAACGCGGTGACGAATTCCAACCGCATGACGACTGAAATTCACACGCGCTATGCCATGGCCGGCAGTTGCCTCTTCTTCACACTGCTCGGTGCACCATTTGCGGTTCTGCAGGCTCGCCGGCAGTTTATCACCAGCTTTATTATGTGCTTCCTGCCCATTCTGCTGGTTTATTATCCGATCACATTTCTGATGGTGAATCTCTGCAAGACCGGTACTGTTGGGGCATGGTGGTCCATGTGGGTTCCCAATGCCATCATCGGAATTGCTTCCATCTTCCTAGTCCGGCATGTCATTCGGCATTAGCCCATAAAGTGCCTGACGATAGCGGTGCTGCGATATCCTGTAATACGAGTCCTGTTCGCAGACAGGACTTGCTGACACCTGAACAATTTGTCGATGACACCATCACAGGAAAGATGGTCATTCGATTCCGACGGCTCGGCGTGGATTCTCATCGATCAACTGGCGAATCGAGGGATCGTCGAACCCCAGATGCTCGGCAAGGTTCACCCGAATACCGGGCATCGTAATCGTGGATCCGGCAAGATTTGGCGAGCCCGGCTTACGGGCCACCCCATGGCAATCGACTTCCACTGTCATCCCGGAGACTTCGTGGAATCCGGTCCCCAGAGTGGCGGCAGAAATAGCATCCGTGACCATCACCGATCTATCGATGCCAACCAGGTCAAGGTAATTCCGCAATGCAAAAAAACTGACATGGGCACCGTCCGGTATGAATGAAATCCATAGATCTTTGCGACAGGCCAGGAAACGCTGCAGAATGTTGTCGTGGCGCGGGAGCTGAACCGGACAGCCATTGCCGAAATGTGTGACCATAGTGAGTCCGGAATCGATGGCGCCACGAAGTACGTCCAGCGATGGATTGCAGTGTCCTGCAGCGACGGTCACCCCCTGATCTGCCAGCATGCGCGTCGTGATGTTTCCTGGATCCTGCTCCGGAGCCAGCGTCATGATTCGAGTCAGACCCCCGGCAGCATCCAGCAAACGTTGTGCATCATCCGGATTTGCGCGAACTACGGCTTCCGCAGGATGTGCTCCAATAAAACCTGCTGCCGGATTGAGGAACGGACCTTCAATGTGAAAGCCGGAGATGATCTGTCGTGCTAGCGGATTCTCTTCTCGCATTCGCACAAGTTTCCTCAGCTTACTGACAAGTGAGTCGACCGTGTCTGTGATGACGGTTGCCAGAAGACCATCCACCCCATCGCGCTGCAGGGCCTGACAGGCGTTCTGTAAGTCATCAGCTGTCAGCGAGGAAGAACAAAAATCGACTCCCGCATAGCCGTTCACCTGGAGGTCAAATGGACGCATTTTCAGTTCGATTCAATGAAGTCCGCCGAGCAGAAGCGCTGCCAGTTCACAATTGAAGCCGATGTCCTGACGATTCGAGAGCGGCGCGATTATCATAGTGCCGACAAACAGTCTATGTGAATCATCTCATCCGTAAAGCTGGTCCAGCCTTGCTTCGGACGGCTGTGAATTACAGAACTGGCCCCATGGAAAAGCATGAGCGGAATGTCCGGACCGGCTGCCGACACAGTTGCTTCATCCCCGACGTCGGCTAGGGTATATGTTTGCCTGCCACCCGCCTGACAGCAAAGAGTGCTGTACTTATGAATTCTGAAGTCGCACAGTATGTCTCGGAGTCCCGTGAGCAGGCAGTTGATGAATTGTTTGCTTTTCTGCGTATTCCCAGTGTGAGCGCCGATTCAGAGTTTCACCCGGAAATGCAGCGTTGCGCACAATTCGTGCACGACGCGATGCAGCAGGCCGGACTGACTCCGGAAATCATCCCCACCGCCGGGCATCCTATCGTGTTCGGCGAACGCATTGCGGGTGACGATCGACCCACCGTGCTGATTTACGGTCACTATGATGTTCAGCCACCGGATCCGCTGGAGTCATGGACAACTCCGGCATTCGAGCCGCGAATTCGCGATGGCAGAATCTATGCCCGAGGGGCGACGGACGACAAAGGTCAGTTGTTCACTCACATCAAATCCATTGAAGCATGGATAAAAACAGTCGGTGTTTTACCGGTGAACATCAAGTTCCTCGTGGAGGGCGAAGAGGAAGTTGGCAGCGATAATCTGGACCATTTTCTGGAATCGAACCGCCGCCGTCTTCGCTGCGACGTGGCGGTGATTAGTGATACCAGCCAGTACGCAGATGGCATTCCTGCGATCACTTATGGCCTCCGCGGCATCGTTGCGGCCGAAGTCCGTCTTCAGGGCCCGTCCAAGGATTTGCACAGCGGCGTCTTTGGTGGCAGCATTGCCAATCCGGCGAACGCAATTGCGTCTCTGTGTGGATCACTGGTGAATGCAGCCGGACGAGTTTGCATTCCCGGATTTTACGATGACATCCAGCCCGTGACTGACGTTGAGCGGCAACAGTTTGGCCACTTGCCTTTCTCAAAAGACTCGTTCCTTGCAGAAACGGGCAGTGGTGACACGTTTGGTGAAGACGGCTGGTCCACGCTGGAACGACGCTGGATCCGCCCGACCTGTGACATCAATGGCATTGTGAGCGGCTACACAGGTGAAGGACCCAAAACGATTGTCCCGGCGTGGGCGAAAGCCAAGATCACATGTCGACTGGTTCCCGGGCAAAATCCGGAAGCAATCCTGGATTCGCTCGAACATTTCCTTCGGGGTCAGTGTCCGCCCGGAGTGGCGTTTGACTTCAGTCGCTCTCACGGATGTCCGGCGTTTGTCTTCGATCCGTCCAGTAAATGGATCACAGCGGCCGGCGGAGCAGTCGAAGCCGCATTTGGGAATGCCCCGGTATATATTCGAGAGGGCGGCTCAATCCCGGTGGTGATGAGCTTCAAGGAGATTCTGGACGTCGATACATTGCTGTTGGGCTGGGGCCGAAACTCTGACAATCTCCACAGTCCGGACGAACATCTGCACTTGGTAGATTTTTACAGCGGGACACTTGCCAGCGCCATGTTATGGGATGCCCTTGGCGAAGTGCCGCGATCTGTCAGATGAGACAGACGCCGGATGAAGCAGATTCATCACGCGGAATCTTGGACACCGGCGGATTCATTCTCGATTCCCGCTGACAACCACGGAAAACAACTTATGCTGGATCTCCAGTTCATTTGCGACAATCAGGATGCTGTCAACGAGAACTGCAGAGTCCGAGGCGTCACGGTGGACATAGATGCCGTTGTGACTCTGCGAGACGACCGTAATCGTCGAATCGCCGAAGCCGATGAGCTGCGCCGACAGCAGAAAGCGTTGTCAACGAAGATTCCCAAAGCGTCCGTCGAAGAACGTCCCGCACTGGTCGCTCGGGGAAAAGAACTGCGACAGAAAATAGCGGAAATAGATGGTGAATTGAAGTCCGTGGCAATCGGTCTGCATTCTCTGCAGGCTCAGATTCCCAATATGACCCACCCGGACGCCCCCATCGGCGGAGAACACGACGCGTCAGAACTTCGCATCGTGGGAGACCGTCGGCAGTTTGATTTCACACCACGGGACCACGTTGACATCGCGGCTAACTGCGACCTGATTGATTTCGAAGCCGGGTCCCGTGTGGCCGGTCACGGTTTCTACTTTCTCAGGAACGACGCAGTAATGCTGGAAATGGCACTTGTCCAGTTTGCACTCAGCAAACTGCGGGATGAAGGCTTCACGCTCTGTTCGACTCCCGACCTTGCGCGAGATGCTGTTCTGGAGGGGATTGGTTTCAATCCACGAGGTGATGAAACGCAGATCTACTCCGTGGCTGACACGGACCTAAGTCTGATCGCCACGGCTGAAATCACGCTGGGTGGAGCGCTGGCCGATCAGATACTGGAACTCTCCGATCTCCCGATTCGCTGTGGAGGACTTTCTCATTGTTTTCGGACGGAAGCAGGTGCACACGGACGAGCGACCCGAGGAATCTATCGCGTGCATCAGTTCACGAAGGTAGAGATGTTCGCGTTCACCGCGCCTGATCTGGAAATTTCAACGGCTGTCCTTGAGGAATTTGTGAGGATCGAAGAAGAGATTTTTCAGGCGCTGGACGTCCCGTACCGGCTGATCGACACGGCGACCGGAGATCTGGGAGCACCTGCCTATCGCAAATTTGACCTGGAAGCATGGATGCCGGGCCGCGGCGAAGGCGGTACCTGGGGTGAAGTCACGTCGGCGTCCAACTGCACCGACTACCAGGCCAGGCGGCTTAACGTCCGCTGTCGTTCGCCGGAATATAAAGGAACCCGGTTCGTCCACACGCTCAATGGCACTGCGGTTTCTTGTGCACGAGCCATCATCGCTGTGCTTGAAAATCATCAGCAGGCGGATGGTGGAGTCACCATTCCTTTAGCTCTGCGTTCATGGATCGGCAAAGATGCAATCGCGCCGGTCGGCAAAGCACAGTAGTGTGAAATAAACGGAGTCAGTTTTCGTTGTCATCGGACCACGGTCCGGTCGAACCACTGTCAGCCGTGGTTCGCGCGACGCTGGTTCGATCACACCTCAATCCACGTAACGACATTCAGAGCCGCGTGAATCAGTGTCGATGTGCGCACAGAAACGCGGCGGTCGTGTTGCCAGCATCACGTCTGGAACAAACGGGCTTCTTCGTCTTCCGTCCCACTCCCCCTCGGTCTGTATAGCCCTTTCAGCACAGCGTACGTCGCACCGTATCAGATTCATGCAACGCTGAGGACAAACTTTCTTGCGACTGACAACGTCACGGTGCAGGAGACCGACACGGAACTCAGGCGCCACATGAAGAACGGTTACTTTGTGATGTCGCGTCTTCAATCCGCGCACACAGGGTGGTGAAGCCACACTGCAGACATGTCTCGACGAGACCCTGGGCCGCACAGTCGTGATATGTGGCACGGTCCCTGAGAGATTGGGGACATCCGCAATTGTTTCAAAAAATTACAGCCAGAGGCACGTCGATCGATCGTGATGTCTCAATCGTTTTCATGAGTCATTTCAGTTTAGTCTCCGGACCGGGCCTCGTGCGGCTTCAGTGTTCGGATGCGGGCATTGCGGATTTTACCGACCGTTTGATAGGTGGCGAAACCCATCGGTTTTGAGACTTCCATCTCAAAACGCACATCGATTTTGTAGATTGACCGGTCTACATCGGCCAGTGTCCTTTTATCCAGCCATGCTTTGATGTGGCTGTCAGTCACTCGAACTCGGACCTTGTACCATTTTCCCCGCGTGAAGTTCTGATAGGACGTTGTTTCGTTTTCAGAGGCGTCCATGAAGTCCAGACTGGAAATCCCGCAGACGCCGCCCCCCCAGCCACCCAGCACGAGGCTGCAGGCGCTTTCACCAACCGGAAACGTATAGCCCACAAAGAAATCGGTTCCCATGGTACGCTGCGCTTCAAACTCCACTTCGTAATTCGTGGTTGGCAGGTCTTTGCGGGTTGTGGTGATTCCGGACAGGTCCACGCCTTCATGTATGATGATTTCTCCTTTCGGACTGACCTTCACCTCGCCTTCGCCACCGAAGTTTGTGAGCTTCCAGTTTTTGAGGTCCCTGCCATTGAACAGCGGCTTCCAGTCACTGTCTTTCTCTTTCTGTTTCTCACTGGACGCGGAAGCAGCATCGGACTTCGCTGTGGGGGCGTTTTCCTGAGCAGTGAGTCCGGGGCAGTGAAAGTACAAGGTGACGGCAACCACGATTATGTAAGATGTTTTCAGCATGGCTTCGAAACCTGAACGGAACAAACTTTGGCAGACTTAAGAGAGACCTTTGTACCGTACGGGCCGTCCATCGTCAAAAAACAACGACTGATCCGGGTGGGGACACGGACGCGAGGCGGCAGTGGGCGCCCGATCAGACCTCAGATCCGCACAGACGTCCACGTCACGAATTCAGAGAGAATTTCAGACGGATGTGGGCAGTAATCAATGGTGGTCACATTTCCGTTCGCCCTCACTTCCGGGCACCAATCCCCTCCGGCGAGCCTGGGGACCAGAAGAAGGACATGCCTGTCGCCTGGGAGAGGAGGCCGGGGAAGACTTCTGTCTTTCAGGCAGTTAACGAGGTGTGGTGTCGGCCGGTGTTACGTCAGACGAAATTTTTGACGCGCAAACTGAATTCCGGCGACCAGAGCGTCAACGTCTTCCATAGTGTTATAGGCCGCAAAACTTGCTCGCGTCGTCGCCGTGACTCCTAACAGTGTGTGAAGCGGCATCGTGCAGTGGTGGCCGTGTCGTGTGAACACTGCGCGACGATCGAGCATTGTTGCCAGGTCTTCCGGATGCAGGTCCGCAATCCGAAACGCAATGATCGATCCTTTATACTCCGGAGATGGTCCATAGATCGTCAGCCCCGGTATTTCCATTAACCTCCGTGTTGTTTCCTCAAGCAACGCATGCTCATGAGCATGCATGGATGCCAGCCCGGTTTGGTTCACCCAGTCAATTGCTGCGCCCAGTGCGATGGCCTGGACGATTGGCAGTGTACCGGCTTCGAGGCGTGCAGGGGTCTCGGCCCACTCGGAGTTTTCCAGTGAAACCCGGCGAATCATATGACCCCCAAAGATGATCGGCTGGATTTCCTCCATCCGATCCGCACGACCGTAAATCACACCAACTCCCGTAGGTCCGTAAACCTTGTGGCCGCTGAATACAAGAAAGTCGACATTGTCGGCCGCTACATTGGTTGGCCTGTGAGGCACACTCTGGGCTCCATCAACGACCAGGATGGCCCCCACATCATGAGCCAGTCGTGCCAGATCTCCGATCGGATTTTCCGTCCCGAGTACATTGGACATTGCACAGACGGCAACGATCTTTGTTCGTTTCGTGATCACGTATTCGAATGCGGTTGCATCCAGTCGTCCGTCTTCGGTCAGCGGCAGCAGTTTGAGCGTGGCACCGCTTTCTTGAGCTAGCTGCTGCCACGGGACAAAATTGGCATGGTGCTCCATGGAACTAATAACAATTTCATCTCCTGCGAGAACTCTTCCGCGTCCCCAGCCGAACGCGATTTGGTTCAGGCCGAGTGTCGTACCTGCTGTGAAGACGATCTTTGAATCGGACGCGGCACCAAGGAAGGCTTTGATTTTCTTCCGCGATCCTTCCAGCTCTTCGTCAATCCGGGCTCCGAAGCTGTAACGACCTCGGTAGGCATTTGCGAAATACTGCTCTTCGACCTCCCGCTCTTTGTCGATGACCGCACGAGGCTTCTGAGCTGACGCAGCGCTGTCCAGAAACACAGGACGTCCCTGTTTGAGTTCCTGATTAAGAACCGGGAACTCACTGCGGACATTTCTGGGATCAAAGTGAGATCGAGTGATTTCGGACATGACTCAAAGTTTGGCAGTCAGACGGCATGTAAAGCAGCAAAGCCACGAATTCGCTGGACCATGCCGTGCAATCCGTTGCGGCGAGTTGAACTGAGGTGCTGATTGAGTCCCATACGTTCAAACAGTGCCTCGATATCTCTGTCCAGGATCTGCTGAGGGGTTTTTCCGGAATAGGCTGCCAGCAACACAGCAATCAGCCCTTTGACAATGATCGCATCACTGTCCGCCTGCAATCTCACAACTGTGACACCGTCTTCAACCACACGTTGAGCGACCAGCCAGACCAGGCTCTGGCATCCGTGCACGATGTTCTCGTCACGTTTGAGTTCAGTCGAAATTTCAGGAAGCTCAAGTCCCAAATCGATGAGGAAGTCACACTGTTCCTCCCAGTCGAGAAGTTCTTCAAATTCCTGCAGGATATCGTCAATCGACATGATGCTCGTCTGTTGGTACTTCATCATTCCAGGTGCAATGATGGCTCCGGGATCCGAGAGTCTACAGAATCTCCAGTGTCGGGGCCGATGGACTGTCGATCAAGTTCCGTGCAATCTGCATAGCAACATTACGGCAGACGTCCAGCAACGATTCCCGGGCCGGACAGTCTTCATCCAGTAATTCGGGAATTCGTCCGGCATCGCAGAGTTCCCGGATACACGCCTGAATCGGGATTTCGCCCAAAAAGGGAACATTGAGTTCGTCGGCGACCTTGTGGGCGCCGCCTCGTCCAAAGATTTCGCCCGTCATGTTTTCAACGAAGCCGAGTATCGGAACATTAACCTTCCGGTACATGTCAACGGCTTTGACAGCATCCAGTAATGCAACCTGCTGCGGCGTACACACAATGACCGCTCCAGCAAGCCCAATGAGCTGCGAAAGAGTCAGTGACACATCTCCAGTTCCCGGCGGCAGATCGATAACCAGATAGTCCAGTTCGCCCCAATCAGTGTCCTTGAGAAACTGTGTGAGAGCCTTGTGCAGCATGGGACCACGCCAAACGACCGATTGTCCCTGTTCCAGGAAAAAACCCATGGACATCAGCCTGAGGCCATCGACATCGATTGGCTCGATTCGCACGACCTTTTGACCGTCCTGACCCTGCAGTTCCTTCGCCGCCGGCTGACCCTTCGCACCAAGCATATGCGGAATACTGGGGCCATAGACGTCTGCATCCATCAGTCCAACCCGGCAACCGAATGATTTGAATCCGCAAGCCAGCGCTGCCGCCACGGTGCTTTTGCCGACGCCGCCCTTGCCGCTTCCGACCGCGACAACGTTCCGCACGGTGAGTCCGATTCGACCCCCGGCATCGCTGCCCCGTACCGTGGGATGCAGAGCGACATTCAGCGACTTGCCATCGGCAACTACAGTGGACAGTCGTTCTTCAATTCTGGACTGCAGACGATTTGGTTCCGGATAAGCAGGCGTCAATAGTTCAATGTCCACTGTGACAGTGTCATTGTCGCAACGGACATCACGAATCTGTCGCAGATCGCTCAGAGTCCGCTCAAATTCCGGATCGACCACCTCACCCACGACAGATCTGATTTCTTCCACAGTTGCCATAATAATTTGTGTTCTATCTGGTATTTTCCGTACGCGAGGCAACCACATGGACAGCCACGCGACCATGAAACTTATCCTACGTCGTTAGCGACCCAGATCAACGTCAGCTTACGACGAACCAAGCCGTTTCGCCAGGTCGAGACTGGACATTCTGGTGACTTTGGCCGTTGGTGCCAGCGGGCCTTGCTGTTAAAAATTCCGATCAATGACAGAGACCCCTGACATGACTGTAGCAGTTCCGATGGGTGAATTCGTCTTAACCTCCTACAGCTGGATCCAGCGCACGCAGCAACTGCTGGAGTCCTGTGAACGCCGGATCGGTCAACCACTGATTGTTCGATCTCAGCCGGAAATTGCTGCTCTGACGGTCGCAAACGCAACCTTTGTGGCAGTGGCTCACGGAGATGAAGCCGACCTGCTTCTCAATTACGCCAACTGGGCTGCACTGTCTCTGTGGCAGAGGTCCCTAAGTGAATTCCTTGGTACATCGTCATGGGTGAAGGCTAAGTCGATGCATCGTGATGAATACGTCGAATTACTGCAGGTAACACCAGAAGCAGGATTCAGTTCGGATTGTTTCGAACGGCCGAAGGTTTTGGATTCATAAGTCGACAGTGTGGAACGTCCTAGATACAGATGGGCACGAGCCATGTCCGACTGCCACGTTTTCGTGGTAGACTCTCCTGTAGCCTTTTCCCGATCAAGTGCCAGAATTCAAACCATCCCTCCTCTCGAATACGAGTGATTCCGTTGTCTGATTTTGATGTCAATCAAATCCTGCGGGAAGCTGTTCCCCAATGGACTCAGGCTGATTTTCTGTTCCTGGAATCACAGCCATGGTGGGCGCCCTCCGTCCAAGCGGAACTTGCACGGACCGATACCGCAAAGATTCAACCCTGTTTTGGCCGACCGGCATCTGTCGTCGGCATGACGACCGAATACCGCTGTCATTCTGTGCCCTCGACCGGAAGAATCCACGATCAGATCCAGACCGGCCCGGCCACGGGCATTGTGCTGCTTGCTGAACGGCAGATGCGGGACTGCCTGTTACTTCTGGGACGTTTGCGTCGATTGTGTCGACCGCATCCCCCGGTACTGCTGGTCATTCCCAGGAACGCGGTCTCGCTGATGCCTCTGCTGATGGAATCCGGGGCCGGGGCCGTGATGGTACAGGCTGTGACCGACATCCAGGTCGCGGAATGGTGCCGTCGGGTCACCGGGTCCGTGGCATAGACAGGGATGCTGTTGAACTAACTGCAGACTGAGTGTTATTCCACTGTCACGCTCTTCGCCAGGTTTCTGGGCCGATCCACATTGCAGCCTCGCAGAAGCGCCACATGGTAGCTGAGTAACTGCAGTGGGACCGCACAGACGAGCGGCTGGAGGTACTCTTCTACAGACGGAACATAGATCACATCATCAGCGATTCTGTTCACTTCTTTGTCTCCCTCGCAAGCAATCGCTATCACCGGCCCCCTGCGTGCCTTGACTTCTTCCATGTTGCTGACGACTTTCGGGTAGATACCGCCCTGAGGAATCACGAACACACTGGGGGTCTGTTCGTCGACCAGAGCGATCGGCCCATGTTTCATTTCAGCTGCCGGATAGCCTTCAGCGTGGATGTAGCTGATTTCCTTCAGCTTGAGAGCACCTTCCAGAGCGACCGGAAAATTGTAGAGTCGGCCAAGATAAAGGTAATTGTTGAATCTGTAGTATTTGTTAGCAATCACCTGTACCTGTTCATGGCACTTCAGCGTTTGTGAGATCACCTCCGGCATCGATCTTAAATGACGAATGATGCGTTTGCCCGCCGGATAGGACAGGTGCCGCATGCGCCCCAGAAACAACGACAGCAGCATCAACACACTGACCTGAGATGTGAATGCTTTGGTCGAAGCCACACCGATTTCCGGCCCTGCATGCAGAAAGATGCCACCGTCTGCTTCGCGAGCGATCGTTGAACCGACCACGTTGCAAATTGCCAGTGTCGGATGTCCCTTCCGCTGGCATTCTCTCATTGCTGCCAGCGTGTCGGCGGTTTCACCACTCTGAGTGATCGCGAACACCAGAGTTCTGTCATTAATTGGCGGATTGCGATACCGCAGTTCACTGGCATACTCAACTTCCGTTGGAAGTCGAGCGAATTCTTCCAGAAGATATTCTCCCACAAGACCAGCATGCCAGCTGGTCCCACAGGCTGTCAGCACAACACGATCGAACCGGCGCAGCTGTTGAGCAGTCAGGTTGAGGCCTCCAATGACGGCAGTGCCTTCGGACTCGTCAAACCGGCCACGGAACGCATTCTCGATCGTTTCGGGCTGCTCAAAGATTTCTTTGAGCATGTAGTGTTCGTAATCACCAAGCTCGATGTCCGACGTAACCTGATCCAGCGTCTGAATGGCGGGATGCACGTTGCCGGTTTTCCGGTGTTCAATACGCAGCTCGTCAGGTTGCAGCACGGCCACTTCATTGTCTGAAAGGTAAACAACTTCCTGGGTGTAGCCCAGCAGAGGACTGGCATCGCTTGCGAGAAAGTACTCGTTCCTGCCGATGCCAATAACCAGTGGACTGCCGCAGCGTGCCGCGATGATTGTGTCCGGGCAGTCACGAAACAGCACACCCAGCCCATAGGTTCCGTCAAGCCGGTCCAGTGTCAAGTTGACGGCCTTGAGGCAGGTCGCGACGTTGGCGGGTGGTTCACCGAGGCAGACCTGTTCGTCAAGGTGGTATGCAATCAGATGGGCGACGACTTCCGTATCCGTCTGAGAATGAAAAACAAATCCCAGCTGCTTCAGCTGACTGCGAAGACTGTCGTAGTTCTCGATTACTCCATTATGTACGACCACGACCTCGCCGTTGCCTCCGACGTGCGGGTGCGAGTTTTCGTTTGTCGTTTCGCCATGAGTTGCCCACCGCGTGTGGCCAATCCCCGACTTGCCGACAACGGGCTGGTCTGACAGCAGCTGGACCAGCTGACTCACTCGTCCTGTCTGTTTGCGCAGTGCGATTTCACCAGAACTCTGAACTGCAATACCGGCGCTGTCGTAGCCGCGATATTCCAGGCGATGCAGCCCTTCCAGCAGAAAATCGGAAACGGTGCGAAATCCTACATAACCAACGATCCCACACATGACGTTGCTCCATTGCTGTTTTCTGGAAGCCACGGGACCACACTATGATCCCGTGTTCGCGGTACTTCAACGAGGGACCTGTTTATTTTAGTCAGACACAGACTCACGGGACCGGGTGAACTGCTGCTAGGACACGTGGGATGCGGCAGCAATTGAGCGACACTGACTTTCATGATTCTCTAACGTAAAATCTGCCGTAGTCTGGCTTGGTTGCAGAGGGCTCTGCAGTCCAAAAAAAATGTTTCGCCGGGTTCGACAGATTGCGATTCTGGTCTGCCGATGAGAAGCGGCGGGAAATGCCGCTCGGTGGATCATTTGTAAGCGGTCTGGAGACAATCATTCGAGACGAATAGAATGAAAGGACAGGACGTCAGAATCCGGTACAGTTTCAGTCCGCATCCCTGATGGATTTTAACATCGGTTGCTTCCGGTCCGGATGCAGACGGAGTTATCCTCAGATGCTCAATTCCGGGACACATTCACCGTGGTAATCGGTCTTTTGTTTCTGCTGCAATCGGTGGTGCTGGTCCCGCAGCTGAAACTTGTGCAGGCCTCGGGGGTCAGTCCCGTGCCGGGCGCTGTGCGACTTCCCGGTGGAATACTGCTGGAAGGTATGGTGTCGATTACCCGGACTCTGGAAACGTCGCGGGGAAGAGATAACCTCGAGCTGCGGCATATCGATCAAGGGTTTCGTCGCTATGATGTTTCCACCCGAATCGCGGCACCAGTGATCGAAGATGCTTCGGTGGTTCCTTCCCTGGAGTTCACAATTCGCCGCAAACGCGGTCGCTTGCGCATGCCGCAGGTCATCGGCGCGCCGCAAATGTCGTCGTTTAACCGAGAGGGGGAAGCCGTTGTCAAGCTGCAGCTGTATGGGGATAAAACGGAAGCGATCAGAATTGGTGTAAGCCGCATCAACAGGAATATGGTGGAAATCACCAGCCTGACTCACAACTGGACTTTTGGCATGGCGCTTTCCGCCCTGCCCGACGATGTGTTATATCCAGGTTTGCTGGAACACGCCGTTGGTTTTGAGGACGGCGGTGTTCGCTTGACGATGGTGGAGATGCTGACCGATGCCGGGCGCGTGGCCGCTGCGTCAGCTTTGCTGGATAACGTGGAAACTGGGTTCCCTGAGCTGTCCCCGCAGGTTGAGAGGGCACGCAGAATCCTGCGGCAGCGGACGGCCAGCCAAATCCTGAAAGAGCTGCAGCAAAAAATGGCCGTCGGTCAGCCGGCCGAGGCAGCTCGTTATGCCCGACTGTTTCCTGACAGTGATCTGACTCCTCAGGTTCGGGGCGCCGTCCAAACACTCGTGACGGACTATGAGTCACTCCAGCGACGAGTTGACAGTGCCAATGCAGCGCTGCAGCAGACGATCGGTCAGTTTGAAGAACGGGAACAGAAGCAGCAGGCCCGAGAGATGGTGGCAGCCATGCTAAATGATCTGGACGTTCATAACGTCGAACGCCTGACCACCTGGGAACTGCTTGGCACCGGTACGGAGTCGCCGGCTGAGTCGCAGCTGGCTCTGGCGGTATCCGGTTGGTTGCTGGGGGCCGACGATGCCGTGTCCGGATTTGCCGAGTCTTATGGACTCTTTCAGATTCAGCAGTCCATCAAGGACTTTGTGTTGCTCGACAAAACGGATGAATTCGCACGGAGCTCTGTTTCTCGCAATGTGCGGAACTTGGAGGGCTTCACGGTCGACAGAGTGGCGGCCATGATTCAGCACATGCCGCCACCACTGGCGATTCCACTGCGATTGGCCGAGGACGGGCGCAGCCGTTTTGATCTGCCACAAAATAGTGCCGGGATCCATTGCAGGGGAATTCTCCCGTCCGGATACTCGACAACTCGTCGATATCCGCTGTTGATTGCGGTACCACGTCAGGGGGTGACTCTCAACGAGACGATTGACTGGTGGTCTCGCCAGGCCGATCGATTTGGGTTCATTGTGGCGGTTGCTGAGTTTCTCCCACGGGATTCGGAATTATACAGTGCGGATGCCGCGCAGCATGCAGCATTCCTTCAGCTCATTCGTCAGTTGAAACTTGGCCTGTCGATCGATGACAACCGTGTTTTCATCGGAGGACACGGAGTTGGCGGAGAGATTGCTATGGATGTGGCATCCAGCCATCCTGAGTTGTTCGCCGGAATAATCTCACTTTCGGGGCTTGGACGTCGTCACCTGCAGTGGGCGGCTCACAATTCTGCAGACCTTTCGTGGTACATCGTGTTAGGTGAACGGCAGGGATTCTGGTATGAGCGGATGAGACTGCTGCTGAAACGACTGTTCCGTCGGGTCGACAGTGTCCGACGTCATTGTAACGTACTGTTGATCCGCTATCCCAGTCGTGGATTCGAATCGTATTACGAGGAATTACCGTCGGTTTTTGAGTGGTTGAATGTTGCTACCAGAAATCCCTGGCCAAAAAAGATCGACTCCCGCATCATGCGATCGACCGACCTCAGCTGGCACTGGGTGCGACTGCATTCGGTTCCGGAAAGATTTCAAACACTGGAAAATCCAACCTCCGTAAGTGACAGCGTTTCACGCTACGCGACACTGGAAGCCAGCCTTGAGAAAAACAATGCTATCCGTGTCAGTGCTCCGGACCGGGGCGTTATCCTGTTATCTCCGGACATGCCGGGAATCGATCCGGCCAGGAAGATCTCAATTCGCGGTGAGGGCACTGACAGGCGGATCGAATTTCAGCCATCCGTCCACGACATGCTGGACGAGTATGCGAGAACCGGAGAACGCACTCGCCTTTGCCACATGAAAGTGCCATTCGGTCGATAAACAATCTCTGGACACGGCTCGGCGACCGGCAGAACGTCGATTTAAATGTCCACAACCACAACCACAACCAGTAGTGGCTTGAGTCATTCTTTCCACAAAATCGGCATTTTGCTTTACAGGTTGTGACCGCTTGATTAGGGTCCGCTCCGTCGAGTCAGAAGTATTGACTTGGAATGTCGTTGGCGTCCCGATGTATTATCGACGAGTCCGAAATCGTTGAGTGGCTGGAAGGATCCGGCTAGGTCATGATTGCGTCAGGCAACGACATGTTTGACGCGATCCCCGGAATGGAATCTGTGGTTTCTCTCACAGGATGCTGCAGCCATGGAGCCTCTGATCAGCCTGTTGGCTGGTCAGTACGGTGTCGAGTAGTCCGTGCATGTTTTCCCGTTTCAGAATCTCAACCAAGGAGGGTTGGAAGATGAGTTCTGTGAAACCAACGATTGGAATTACAGGAGAGTTTCGTCCGGAACGCCATAACGGCGAGGCTCTCAGCTGGTTTAATACCGGTTACTACGACAGTGTGACCGGGGCCGGCGGATTACCCTTCCTCTTGCCTCCCTATGACAACGATGACGATATTCGGATGACGCTGGAACAGCTGGGTGGCTTGGTGCTGGCTGGTTGTAATCTGGACCTGAACCCTGTGAGAATGGGGTTGCAGAATAATCCGTCAGTTCGTTGCATGCCCCGACGCCGCGAAGATTTTGACCGTCGTATTGCAAAGACGGCGATCGAAATGAAGCTGCCAGTTATGGCAATCGGCTCGGGAATGCAACTGGTGAACGTTTTGTGTGGTGGATCTTTGCATGCGCACATTCCTGAGGACGTCCCTCGATCCCTGCACCATCGTGACGAAGTGGAAAATAACCTTCGCCACGTTCTGGAGATTGTTCCGGAAACGTGTCTCGATCGGATCTATGGTCCGGGTGAAGTGCGCGTCAACAGTCACCATCACATGGCAGTCAACGAGTTGGCCAAATGTTTTCGGGTGTGTGCGACATGTCCGGATGGCATTATCGAAGCATATGAATCGACGTCCGACGACTGGTACTCTATGGGAGTGCAGTGGCATCCGGAAAGTGGAACGGCCTCCGCGCTCGACGTTCAAATTTTTGAGTCGCTCATTGATGCTGCAGGACGCCAGCAAAGCATCGACGTGATTCCTATGTCAGCGGTGATGCGACGAGTCGCCGCGTGATGTCTGACGGACAGATTCATTATCAGCCAACAACGGGTGCAGCACCCGCTGTTTTTTGTGCGCCGCTTCAAACCCGGTTGACAACTTACCATCGTAGACTCTGTACCTCGATTCCCGAGTGGCCCAGTTTGACAGCAAACACGTTGCCGCAGGCCGAAAGGGTCACTATTTGTGATGAAGTCAATTTCCGGTCAATGGGCCATATGACGATGGACGTGATTCCAGGGGCGGGCCAAGCAACAGATGCCCTGTTCTTCATATTTTCTAGCAGAACCCGGACACTTGCGTCTCGCGCTCACCTTATCGTCTGGACCGCTCTACGGCAGATGTCCGGTTCAGACTGAAAAACTCAATCATCGACTCGGCGATCACCGGATCGCCATCGATCATCGTCGTCGCCCGTACCGTGGCTGGCATGTTGAATCCGCCGGGTTGTTCGGCGAACTCAATGTCCAGGATTCCACTGTCTGAATCAGCCGGGATAGTGACTGAGCGCCAGCTGATGCCGGTGAAATGATCGGGCAGCACTAATCCCACTTCAACCGGCTGCCGCTGCAGAACACCGCGAGACACGCTTATCTGCAGTTCAAGACTGGTATTGGGGTCCGCGCGAAGCGAACGTGGCTCTGATGTGATATTCATAGGACACGGTGCCGTCAGCGTAATGATCTGGTCGTGGACGTGCCCGGAACTGAAGCTGACTTTGTGTTTGTTCCCGTTCTCATCTTCGACTTCCCCCACAGCCATCACGACAGCCCGTCCGGTACGATTCATTTCCAGCCAGGTGGGCATCTGAATTGGGAAATAGACTTCTTTTGTGGCAGGTGCAACCACCACGGGTGCTGCAGTCACTCCCTGCAGATGACGGATCTGACGATCAGCCAGTGAAAGCGTCAACGGTCCACTAAAATCTCCCCAGTCGATCACGAATCTGCGGCGATAGATGGTACCGCGTGCTGCGTACCCGGTCTTAAAATCGACACCTGACAACTTGAACGGGGTCGGCAGGGCAACCGCCAGAAGCACATCCTCACGGTTTGTCGCTCCTGGCAGCCCAGGCAGGGTTGCCAGGCGCGTTCGCATCTCTTCCCCGGTCTGTGCGGTTCCTTCGATACCAACGTGTGATACTCTGACAGGGGCCGTGTCTTCGGCTTTGAAGACAAGTTCGATTTCATTCTTGTCTGCCGGGATCGTCGCCACCTCCGCTGTGACTCCGTCCGGAAGATGGGTTGCGCTCAGTGAAATTTCTCCTTTGAATCCTGCTATACGCTCAACAGAGATTTTAGCCTTAATCTCACTACCACGGATGACTGTCAGGACGTCGCCGGGAAGCTGGAGCCGAAAGTCTTCGGTTGCCGGCGACGCAATTCTGAGTCGATATGCATACTCCGGCCCTCCACGGTCATCGAAGCAGTCTTTGATCTCGACAATGTAGTTCCCATCAGCTGGCAATGTAAAATCAGTGTTGGGTTCAACGGGATTATCCGGAGTGCTGGCAACCTGTGTGAGCTGTTTTCCTTCTGTATCCGAAATCGTCAGCACGGCGTCCAACGGTGACCCAAAGCGTGCTGTCCAGAGTGTGAACTTAAGCTGCTGACCTTTCGTCCCGGTGATCGTCCACCGGTCAGCCTCTCCGGGTTCCTGGATTCGTCCATTCAGTACAGCAGGGACATTGATCGCCGGGGTGTCTTTAGTAACGGCGTCATTAGACTCGATATGTTCCTTCAGATCGCTTAGATCAATTGTCACAGCGTTGGACAGTGAGTCACCCAGCGGAAAGTACAACTGGTACTCTCCATTTCTTTCCGCGGGAAGTTCCACCTCGATTTTGGCATCCGGCGTATTTTGGCCCGCAGCTTCAAAAGCCGTCTTTTCGCCAATGCGGCCACCCAGCGGAAACACGCGATCAATGTGTGTTCCGGCTGTGATTGTCAGGCGATAGATGAAATGTTGCAGACCCAGAAAGCTGCTGTCATGAATGTGAACGCGATAGATGCCTGTTTCTTCGGCCCGGAATCGCAGGAATGAGTCATTGCCGAAATGATCGTAATTCTCGGCCACAAGCCTGCCATTTGGTCCTCGCACTTCCAGTCGGGAATTCAGAGGTGAACCCATTCGTGCTGCAAAAACCTCACAAGTGATCGACTGGCCGTCTTCGGCTCTGAATTCCCAGATGTCTATGTCTTCACGTGGAAACATACGCCCGTTGATGGTCACGGGCAGCGTTATGGGGTCCGGCACGGGTCGGCCATCGATTTCCTGTTCAATGATTTCCGGCAGATCACCAATAATAAACGGCTTGCCTGCAACGGCACCCTGCGATGTCCACAGCCGCCAGTAACGAACGCCCGGCGCAGCGTCTGGAAAAATCCGGACTGTTCCTACGTGATCCTTTGGATAATTTTCACTTCCCTGTGACAAGGGCTTGAGGATTATAGGCCCTTCAAACCATTTCGTTCGCGTCCGTTCAATTCGCGCACTGACCTCCAACCCAGGTCCCGATATTTCAAACGGACAGCCCCCATGCAGGAAATGACCTCCCACGTGGAATTCGACCGTGGAGCCCCGCTGGCCGCCGGCCGGAAAGATGTAATCGGCAGACGGGGAATCAGAAAAGGCACAAGGCAAACGGCAGGACGTGATCGTCAGAATGTAAACAGCAAAAGCGAAAAACGATCCAACCGCCGGGTTCGGGGAACCTGAAAACATAGCGACCTTACTCTTGGAACAATATTGCAGACAGTTCAGCAGGTGTCCTTATCCCATAACCAGCTCTCGGATCAGTTTTCCGTCGCTTGCGACTTTAACTGGGCGATTTTCCCGGGTCAGAAACTCGTCATCGGGATTGATGCCGAGGGAATGGTGAATCGTTGTCGAAAGATCTTCCGGGCCATACGGGTTCTCGGCAGGACGCTCGGCTCGTTCATCGGAACTCCCCACCACCAGTCCGCCCTTGATCCCTCCGCCCCCTATGGCAACGGTGAATCCCGGACCCCAATGATCACGGCCCGCATCATGATTAATTCGGGGTGTTCGGCCGAACTCGCCGGTGACGATAACCATTGTTGATTCCAGCAGCCCGCGGTCCGCAAGGTCACGGAATAATGTCGACATCGCGGCATCCAGGTGCGGCAGCAGGTCACGTTTGAGTGTCACGAAGTTGTTGTTGTGAGTGTCCCAGTCGACGTGGTGAACCGTAACACAGCGAACCCCTGCTTCGACCAGCCGTCGGGACATGAGACAGGACTGGCCCAGTGAATTGTGTCCGTATTCTGCGCGAAGTTCGGGAGTCTCGTCATGAATATTGAAGGCTTTTTTGGCGGCCGGAGAGGTCATCAGCTCGAATGCCTTTTCACGAAACACGCTGACCGTACCGGCTTTGGTATTGGCGGCCTTTTCTGCACCCTTCTGAAATCGATCCACCTGGGCCAGCAGGTGGCGTCGCGAGTCCGTCCGCTGTGTACTGAGACCCGGCGGCGGTACAATGTCACGAACGGTGAATCCAGGATCCGCCGGATCAGCGTTCACAATGAATGGCTCGTAGGATGCTCCCAGATATGCCGCCCCGCAACTGGGGTGCATGTCAGGGACACACACGTACGGCGGTACGGATCCCCGGGCCCCCAGTTTACGGGCAATAATCGACCCCACAGAGGGACGTTGGTTGTTCGGCGACAGCCCGGCATTGAACCCAGACACAGGATGGTAACCGGTGAGCATATAATGGTCGGCTGGACCATGATCCGAATTCCCGTGTCCGAACGAACGGATCAGAGAGAATTTGTCCATCTGTTGTGCGATGCGAGGCAGGTGTTCGCCAATCTGAATCCCGGCAACATTGGTGTTGATCGGCTGGAACTCTCCGCGAAATTCCGACGGTGCGTCCGGCTTCATATCAAACGTATCAATGGTGCTCAGTCCGCCTCGCAGAAAGACGACAATCAGAGAGCGACTGTCTTCGACGCTTTCACCCCTGTCTGCTGCCAGGGCCTGCTGGCGGAGCAGGCCGGGAAGTGTGAAGAATGAACCAAATGCGCCTGCACCACCGACTCGCAGAAAATCACGCCGTTGAAGACCGTCACAAAAAAAACCGCGTCGTATCATGGTTCCGTTCTCTGACAAGGGTCGTCATCGAGTGATGGGAACGTAAGCCGATCAAGAAACTGAATTCAGAACTCTCGGTATTTGCCAGTCGTCTGCGCTGCCTGATTAATGATTAAAAATAAACTCGATCGTATTCATGAGACTCCATGCGAGGTCTTCCGCCGCCCGCCGGCGGCCCTCGGGACTTGTTTTCAGGTAATGTGCAGCAGTCGACAATTCTTCTGCGGTGGGTCGTCGGGCAAAAAAGGTCAAATACAATTCGTCAATGAGATCCGCGTCTTCAGGAAGAGTCTCGACTAACCGTGCCACCCGGCCACCTGCGTGTGACAGTTTAGCGTGGATCACGGGGGAATTCAGCAGGTGTAGAACCTGACTCACGTTAGGTTCGCTGTTTCGTTCACATTCGCACGCGGTCTTACGAGTCGGACGTCCAAACAACTTTAGGAAATAGTGATCAACTTCACTGTCCCACAACTGTGTCGCTCGAGATTTTCCGGGGACGCCTCGAAAGAATTCATCAATCCCCGTGACATTTGACACTGCATCCAGAAGCACCTCGGCATCAATGTGTTTCAATAAGGCACGTGAGTAATTCTGTTCATCACGGATGTTGGTTTGATTTGGCCGGGAAGCCCGCTGGTAAACGCTGGACGCCATAACCGTGGCGATGAGTTCCCTCACGTTGAAACCACTGGTTTCGAATTCCCGGGCCAGTGCGTCGAGCAGTTCCGGATTTGTCGGTGGGTTTGTGTCTCGAAAGTCGTCCACAGGTTCAACCAGGCCACGACCCATAAGACGGGCCCAGATCCGGTTAACGGTGCAGCGGGCAAACCAGGGGTTGCCCGGTGATGTCATCCAGTTTGCCAGACCTTCACGCCAGTCACCATCCGGGGATTGTTTGGGCATAGGTTCGCCCAGTGGATGTGCAAAAACTCTCGCCGCTGTCCGAGGGTGTTTGGTTTCTGGATCACCTGCCGCGGTCAGGAATTCGCTGCGCGACGTATTTTTACGCTTCACCTGCGAAAACATCGCCAACATTCCGTAGTAATCTGTCTGGCTCCAGCGATCGAAGGGATGGTGATGGCACTGGGCGCATGCGATGCGAACACCCAGAAACACCTGTGAAATGGTGTTGGCCTGTTCGCCGGGTCCTTCAGTGACACGGTAAAAGTTGGCCTGGGGCACATTCTTCAATCGACCTTTGACTGTCAAAATCTCGCGAACAAACTGGTCGAACGGTTTGTTCTGGGCAACACTGCGGTGAATCCAGCGGTAATACTCATGTGCCTGTCGATGACCCAGTTTCTTGCGATCCACCCGCAGCAGATCGGCCCATCTGAGCGCCCAGAGATCTGCATATTCCGGGCGAAGCAGCAGTTCATTCACGAGCCGGACTCGCTTATCTGCTCGGGTATCACCAAGAAACTCGCGTGCCTCAGAAGGACTGGGGATGGTACCAATAACGTCCAGAAAAGCGCGCCGGAGAAACTCGGCATCGTCGGAGATGGTGGACGGTAAAATATTCAGCTTCTGCAGTCGGGCATGAACCAGTTGATCAATGAAGCTGTTTCCCGGAGGATCCGGGTACACGTCAATTTGTTCCTGCCGCGGAATCAATGCCTGAAATGTATCGACTGCGCCCATAAACGTCGCCATGACCGCGACCTGTCCCGGAACCTTCCCGATTTGCAACAGACCATCCTCACCAACGACAGCGAGTCCCTCGTTGTTGGAACGATATTTCGCCATCCGCGTAACGTCCAGCTCGCGTCCGTCAGTATAAGTGGCAACAACCCGCAGCTGCTGAGTTCCGTTTACGTCCATGATCCGTTCGGCCGGACTGATATCAATACGATCGATGACGGGAGCGTTCGCGAAGCCGACCGGGGCGCCGGAAGCAATCCATCCATGCAGTGTTCTGTACTCACGTGAATCAGCAGAGAATCGAATCCCACCGCCATGCGGCAGAGCACCGGACGCCTTTGTCAGAATCAAACTGTGGCTGGGCGCTGCCACGACCAGCCGCCGGCCACGGCCCGCTTTGGTCAGTGCGTCATAGTCCTGTGAAGGCGCAAAACCGAATACCGACAGCTTAAAACCGTTCTGGCCCTCTGCTTTTCCATGGCAGCCTGATGAGTTGCAGCGGAATTTGCTTAAGATGGGGATGATGTCGTTCTCAAAATGATACTTTCGCGCAATTTGAGTCTCACTGACATGGACCGGAAGTGAAACCGTTGTTTCAGCCGCCGTTATTTCGACGGTTCCGCTTCCATCCGAAATGGCGGAAACGATTCCACTTTGACTGACGGAAAAAAGAGTGGTGTCCGTGGACCGATAGGTCGCCAAGTGTGTCAAATCAACGATTCGACCGTCGCTGCGGTGTCCATGAACCAGGACACCGCGCAAAGCATCCAGGCCACCGACCTGAACAACCGCAGGTTCAATCGTGACCTTCCGGACAGACAGACTGGACGGTTCCTGTGACCACAGGGGAACAGTCAGCAGCAAAACCAAAGTGATCGAGACAGCCAAGGCTCGCACACTGCACCTGCTAGAGTGCAAATGGGGAGAGAGGTTGAACAGGAAATGCAATATCATGCTAACGTATTCAACCTAAAGATGAAAGCATAAACGATGGTCCGTCTGCCGGGAGTTGTCGTGGCGAGATTTAATGGCAGAGCACGCGCAGCGAGGCTGCAGTAACTCCGTCGCGGACGGGGTTCAGTTCCCCCGCCTCCAACAGCTCTTAAGTGTCATCGAACTGAGCATATCTCCCCTTCCCTTTTACTAGCAAATCTCGTTTTCAGAACATACAAATCTTGCACACTTTAATCGTTATGAAACACCTCGCAGCTCACAACAAGTGCAGTCATGCTGTTGGTGGGGTGTGGTGAGTTGCAGGAGCCGACTGCGAAATTAACGGACTGGGTTCCAAATGATAGCCCCTGAAGGCGCCTCTTGGGCACGTGTATCGATTGCGACTGGTTTCATCACGCCGTTGGTGATCCACTTCCTTCAGTATGTTCACACACTTCTGCCTTCAGATATTTATGGGACATAACGGTCCACTTCCGGCGGCTGCCGACATCCTTTTTTTCATCTTCTTGAGCGCTGTATTCGGTCTTACCCCGTTCGTCTTTCACTCAGTGATATGTTTCATTGCGGCTCGCTTCCTCACATCTTCGCGTTTGGCCTTTGTCGCTGCTGGCGGACTGCTCGGTATCCTGGCGTTGGTGGTTCCTTTCCATGTTGCGGATTGTTATGCACTCTACGGGCCGGGCCGCCTAAACTCCACCTCCGGGCTCGCATTCGTCTTCCTGCCGTTCTACCGCATCCCCACGCTGTGTCTCGGTCTGCTTGTCGGCTGGCTTGTTTCATTACTTCCTCGTTTTCGATGACTTTCTCCGCTGCCTGGTTCCTTATTCGAAGCACCGGGGACGAAGACAGGAAAATTATGGACTTGTCAGTAACCCTGAGGGAAATATAGGAATCGTCTGCAAGATGATGTTTCCGGTAATGATGATGCCAGAAGAAGAGGGGACGCCATCAGAAGTATATTTTAATGTCTACGACTGGAAATGAACGTAATGCATCGGTTTTATCGGCAGTCTCCGGCGGATGAGGGTGCGTACCACACAGACCGGGTGTGGTTGGTAAAGGGTGAAACAACTGCGGCCGCAGACAACCCTGCAGATTCTGTAGAACGTCGCGTGACGTCCGGCTATACTGTCAGCCAGGCGGTACCAGTTCGGATGCGCCGTGTGGTATTTTGAGATCAACTGACAGGAATGCAGTGTCCAGGATTATGAGAGCAGTCATGCCCAAAAGAAATATCCATGTTCCACGGCGTCGGTTTTTGCAGACCACAGTTTCGGCAGCGGCAGCGAGCGTAATGGCGCCGACAATTATCCCCTGTTCGGCTCTCGGACGTAACGGTGCTGTCGCTCCGAGTG
>Ga0310123_10000385_pt1 | contig 39772 bp, 24 predicted proteins | sample CB6_AW_1057_MG_FD_203505 | JGI IMG/M metagenome (GOLD analysis project Ga0310123, IMG submission 203505) | Marine microbial communities from Western Arctic Ocean, Canada - CB6_AW_1057 | ecosystem: Environmental > Aquatic > Marine > Oceanic | place: Canada: Western Arctic Ocean | collected... | reverse complement strand
GAGTCGACTCCGGAAGAGGAAGAGCCTCGTGCTCCTCGTCAACCGGTATTGATCCGCGGCAAGATTGATCGTCACGGCGTGGCGATTGGTACGGGTCGTCGGAAGACGTCGGTGGCTCGCGTGCGGATCATCGACGGCGACGGAGCGATGACGATCAATGGGCGTGCCCTGGACAATTACTTCCAGATCGAACGTGATCGGCTGTTGATCGAGGCGCCGTTGAAGGCGACCGAGACCTACGGTTCGGTCGATGTGTGGGTGCGGGTCAACGGTGGCGGTCTGACCGGCCAGGCCGGTGCGATCGTGCTGGGGATTGCCCGAGCCCTGCAAGCCAAGAATCCCGATTTGCACGAGGCGCTCAGTGACGGTGGCTACTTGACTCGTGACGGCCGCATGGTCGAACGCAAGAAGTACGGTTACAAGAAGGCGCGCAAGAGCTTCCAGTTCTCGAAGCGCTAATCGTCATTGCCACCGCTGCGAGTCCGGATGTTTATCAAGACACCGGGCTCGCCCCGTAGCCGTCTCGAGCCGACGGGGGGGGAGGGACGACGATGTACAACCGCCTGTTGCTGTTGCCCGATCTGCGGGAACTGCTCGATGCCGACGACGCCAGTGGCGTGGCGGGGTTCTGCGAGGCGTTGCACCCCGCGGCGGTTGCCGAGGTGCTCGAGGGGCTCGAGGCGGACGAGAGCTGGCGGGTGCTGTCCAACTGCACGCCCGAGCGGCAGGCCGAGATCTTCAGCTTCTTCGACCTGCCCGGTCAGCTCGAACTTGTCGAGACCGTGCCTCGAGAGTCGTTTTCGCGGTTGATCGAAGAGATGGCGCCCGACGACCGGGTCGATTTGCTCGAACGGCTTGATCCGGAACGTGTCGAGAACCTGTTGCCGATGGTGGCCCAGGCCGAGCGTCGGGACATCCAAAAACTGCTCTCGTTCCCAGACGACAGTGCCGGGTCGATTATGACGACCGAGTACGCGTCGTTGCCGGCCGAGGCCACCGTGTCCGAGGCCATCGAACGGCTCAGGCAGCAGGCTCCCGATCGGGAAACCATCTACTACGTCTACGTGATCGACGAGGGTCGTCGGTTGCGGGGTTTTGTTTCCCTGCGCGAACTGATACTGGCTCGGCCCGAGACTCGGGTTGAGTCGATCATGGAGCAGGATGTGATCTCGGTCCGCGTCGACGACGATCAGGAGGAGGTTGCCCAGAGACTGGCTCGATTCGATTTCCTCGCGATCCCCGTCGTTGATGCTCACAACCAGCTGGTCGGCATCGTGACTCACGATGACGCGATGGACGTGGCGCAGGAGGAGGCTGACGAGGACGCATACCGATCGGGAGCGGTCGTGCCGCTTCAGGACGATTATCTCTCGACACCGCTGGTCACCCTGGCCTGGAAGCGGGGTGGTTGGTTGGTCGTGCTGCTGTTCGCCGCGGTGCTGACCGCCCTGGCCCTGCAGTCACTTTCGGAGGACCTCGAATCGCTGGCGTGGATGGTACTCTTCATCCCGATGGTGCTGGCCAGCGGAGGCAACGCGGGTTCGCAATCGGCGACACTGATCGTGCGGGCCCTGGCGATCAGCCAGATCGATCGTCGCGAGAGCATCCAGGTGCTGCTGAGAGAACTGGTGCTCGCGGGGCTGCTGGGAGGCGGGCTGGCGGTGCTGAGCTTCGCGTCTGCGATGTGGTTTGTCGACTCGGCTGCCAAGGCGGCCGTCGTGGGAATCACCGTGTTCCTGGTCGTCGCCATGGGGACGGTCACCGGGGCCATGCTGCCGTTGGGGTTCAAGCGGATGGGTCTCGATCCGGCACTGATGTCCAACCCGCTGATCGCCGCGGTTGTCGACGTGGCGGGAGTGATCATCTATTACAACGTGGCACGGATCGTGGTTGCTGACGGGTAGGCCGGGGACCGGCGTCCGCCTGGGGCGGTAGCCAGTCCCCCGCGGGACGATTCGATGAAGTGGCTATTTCAGAAACCGACGAATCGGCGGGACTGGTCGCCTGACCAGGTGGTGTTGCCCGCGGCGGAATTCGACGGCGATACGGTGAGCGTCACCGGCATCCGCGACTGCCGGTATCGCTCGACCTCAGACTTCTCCGTCGCTCATCTCGACGACCGCTTCGATCTCAACCAGCTCAAACGGCTCGACTTCTTCGTCGAACCGTTCACCGGTTGGCGAGGACTGGCTCACACGTTTCTCTCGTTCGGCTTCGACGACGGTCGGCAGCTGGGGATTTCGATCGAGGTCCGGCGTCAACGAGGCGAGGAGTTCAGCGTGCTGGGTGGCCTGACCCGGCAGTTCGAGTTGATGTACGTGGTGGCGACCGAGCCGGACCTGGTGGGCCTGCGGACCGCTCACCGCCGCAACCCGGTCTTTCTGTATCCGATTCGTGCCGAGCCGGCGCGGATCCGGAAGATGATGGTCTCGATGCTCGAGCGGGCCAATTCACTCGGAGAGCGGCCCGAGTTCTACAACGCGGTGTGCAACACCTGCACGACGAACATCGTGAGGCATTTCAACGAGGTGTCGGATCGTCGGGTGCCGTGGTGGAACCTGAGGGTCCTGTTTCCCGGATACTCGGATCGCCTGGCCTACGCCCTGGGCCTGATCGCCAGTCATCGGTCGATCGAGGCCGAGCGGGACTCGTTCGAGATCGGCGAGTTGGCTCGGGCGGCCATCGACGATCCGAAGTTTTCCCGGCGGATCCGCGGGAGGTGAAGCGGGGACAGGCATCCGCCTGCGGCGAAAGCCTGTCGCTGTCGGGCACTAGTAGCGGTAGTAGTCGGGCTTGTAGGGTCCCTCGGCGGGGATGCCGAGGTATTCGGCCTGGTCGTCGGAGAGCGTCTCGAGTTGGACGCCAAGTTTTGCCAGGTGCAGTCGAGCCACCTCCTCGTCCAGCTTCTTGGGCAGCATGTGGACTCCCAGTGGAAAGTCGTCCTCGCCGAATCCCAGCTCGGCTGGTTTCCACAGTGCGATCTGCCCGATCACCTGGTTGGTGAAGCTGTTGGACATCACGAAACTGGGGTGTCCCGTGGCGCAGCCCAGGTTGACCAGCCGTCCTTCGGCGAGCACGATCACGGCGTGGCCGTCGGGGAAGACGAACTTGTCGACCTGCGGCTTGACGGTGACTCGCGCGATGTCGTTGCCCTGGACCAGGTAGGCGATATCGATCTCAGAATCGAAGTGTCCGATGTTGCAGACGATCGCCTCGTTCCTCATCTGCTGCATGTGTGCTCCGGTGACGACTCCGCAGCAGCCGGTCGCGGTGACAAAGATATCGCCACGCGAGGCCGCGTCGTCCATCGTGGTCACCTCGTAGCCCTCCATCGCCGCTTGCAGTGCACAGATCGGGTCGATTTCGGTGACGATGACACGTGCTCCGAGACTCTTCATGGCGTGGGCACAGCCCTTGCCGACGTCGCCGTAGCCGCAGATGACGACCACCTTGCCGGCGATCATGATGTCGGTGGCCCGCTTGATTCCGTCCGAGAGTGATTCGCGGCATCCGTAGAGGTTGTCGAACTTGCTCTTGGTGACCGAGTCGTTGACGTTGATCGCCGGCACTCCCAGCCGACCCTCCTCGTGCATTTGGTGCAGCCGGTGCACCCCCGTGGTGGTCTCCTCGGTCAAACCCTTGATCTCCTTGAGCAGTTCAGGGGTCTGGTCGTGGACCATCGCGGTCAGGTCACCTCCGTCATCGAGGATCATGTTCAGCGGTGTCCCGTCGGTCCACCGCAGAGTCTGCTCGATGCACCAGTCGAACTCCGTTTCACTCATCCCCTTCCAAGCGAAGACCGGCACATCGGTGGCGGCGATCGCGGCGGCGGCGTGGTCCTGGGTCGAGAAGATGTTGCAGCTGGCCCACTGCACCTGGGCTCCCAGTGCCGTCAATGTCTCAATCAGCACGGCCGTCTGGATCGTCATGTGCAGGCAGCCGGCGATCCTCGCGCCGGCCAACGGCTGGCTCGCTCCGTACTTTTTCCGCAGCGACATTAGCCCCGGCATCTCGGTCTCGGCCAACTCGATCTCGCGTCGACCCCATTCGGCCAATGACATGTCGGCGACTTTGTAGGGCAGCCGGGACGTTTCGGCAGCAGCCTCGGGAGAGGCTTGGGGTGAAGTGGTGGACATGCAGATTCTCTCCTCGTTTGGTCTCCAACTGTCACGTTAGGCAATCGCCCCGGTCCGGGCAAGCACCTTGGAGCACGCGGCCAACAGGGCACGAGGACCGTGCCACTTTGCCGGCATTGACTCTGGCTCCTTTAATATCTAATTGGGAGGACTCGAAATCACCGGATCGTTTTTTTCGGTTCGAGCGTGTTGTGGGGTACGGGCTGAGCGATGTTGACTTTGCGAGAGATCTACGGCGATCGGTCGATCGCTACACCGCCGGCGATCTCCGTAGAGATCTTCCCGCCGAAGACTCCCGACGGAGACGCGGCGCTGCTGGAGACGCTCGACCACCTCGCCGCCTACCGCCCGGCATTCGTCTCGTGCACCTACGGCGCGGGAGGATCGACTCGAGACCGGACGCTGGAATTGTGCCGGGAGATCGAGTCGAGGTACGACACGGTGGCGACGGCTCACCTGACCTGCGTCGGCTCGACCCGCGACCAGTTGATCGACTGGATTGCCCGGGTGCGGGCGGCTGGCATCGGCAACATCATGGCGTTGCGAGGCGATCCGCCTCGGGGTGAGAATGTGTTTGCCGGAGTGCCGGGTGGACTGGAGCACGCCAACGAGTTGGTCGAGTTGATCCGCGAAGAGAGCGATGAGCTGGGGGTGGGGGTGGCGGCGTACCCGGAGGTGCACCCCGAGGCTCCCGATGCGGCTACCGACCTCGAAAATCTCAAGCGCAAAATCGAAGCCGGCGCCGATGCCGCATTCACCCAGCTGTTCTACATCAACGAGAACTTCCTGAGGTTTCGCGACCGGTGCCGGCAGTCGGGGATCGAGGTGCCGCTGGTCCCGGGCATCATGCCGATCACCGAGTTTTCCCGGATCCAACGGATCGCTTCGCTGTGTGGTGCCGAGTTTCCCTCCGACCTGGCCCAACGGCTCGAAGCGGCAAAGGACGATCGTGACGTTCAACTGGCCGTCGGTGTCGAGTACGCGGTCGAGCAGTGTCTCGAGTTGATTGCCGAGGGTGTGCCGGGGATCCACTTCTATGCGCTCAACCGGTCCCAGGCCTGTGCCTGCATTCTCGAGCAGCTCGGCCGCGGTCCGTCTTCGGAGGCGACCGGTGAGTGATGCGGGGCCACGGCTGGAGTTGGAACGAGTACTTACCGAGAGGATCCTGGTGCTCGACGGTGCGATGGGGACGATGATCCAGTCCCTGTCGCTGGACGAGGCGGGGTTTCGGGGCGACCAGTTTGTCGATCACGACAGCCCGCTGGACGGCTGCAACGATCTGCTGTGCCTGACTCAACCTGCGGCGATCGAGAGGATCCACGACGAGTTTCTCGAGGCGGGAGCCGACATCCTCGAGACCAACACGTTCAATTCGACATCAATCTCCCTGGCCGACTATTCACTCGAGGACCGCGTCTTCGACATCAATCTTGCCGCGGCGCAGTTGGCCCGCAGGGCAGCCGACCGTGCCAGCGATCGCACTCCCGAGAGGCGGCGTTTCGTCGCCGGCAGCCTGGGTCCGACTAACCGCACGGCATCGATGTCTCCGGACGTGAACAACCCGGGTTTTCGGGCGGTCAGCTATGACGAACTGGTGGCCGCCTACCTCGAACAGATCGCCGGCCTGGTCGAGGGGGGCGTGGACCTGTTGCTGCCCGAGACCAGTTTCGACACCCTGAATCTCAAGGCGTGCCTGTTCGCGATCGAGGACTACTTCGAGCGTCACGCGGTTCGACTGCCGGTGTCTGTTTCGGTCACGATCACCGACAACTCCGGCCGCACCCTTTCGGGCCAGACTCTCGAAGCCTTCTGGCACTCGATCGCCCACGCCGACCTGGTCTCGGTCGGCATCAACTGTGCCCTGGGCCCCACCCAGATGCGGCCCCACGTCGAGGAACTCTCACGGATCGCCGGGGTGTTCACCAGCTGTCATCCCAACGCCGGGCTGCCCAACGAGTTTGGTGGATACGACGAGACGCCCGAGGATCTGACACAGACGTTGAACGAGTTCGCATCGGCGGGCTGGTTGAACATCGTCGGTGGCTGTTGCGGGACGACGCCCGAGCACATCCGTCAGCTGGCCGACGCGGTCGCCCGGCTGGCTCCCCGGGTGCCGGCGATCGAGTCGACCGAGCCGAGTTTCAGTGGCCTGGAACCTCTGACCATCCGCGACGACAGCAACCTGATCATGATCGGCGAGCGGACCAACGTCTCGGGCAGCCGCCGGTTTGCCAGGCTGGTTCGCGAGGGCGACCTGGATGCCGCGGTGGCGGTGGCTCAGCACCAGGTCGACGGCGGAGCCAACGTGATCGACGTGAACATGGACGAGGCGTTGCTGGACGGGCCGGCGGCGATGACGACGTTTTTGAACCTGATCGCCGCCGAGCCCGATGTCGCCCGGGTGCCGGTCATGATCGACAGCTCGAACTGGGACGTGATCGAGGCGGGTTTGAAGTGCGTCCAGGGCAAGCCGATCGTCAACTCGATCAGCCTCAAGGAGGGTGAAGAGTCGTTTCTGGAGCAGGCTCGACTGGTGCGACGTTACGGCGCCGCGGTGGTCGTGATGGGGTTCGACGAGACCGGCCAGGCCACCGATGCACAGCGGAAACTGGAAATCGCCCGCCGGTCGTTTGGGCTGTTGACCGAGGTGGTCGGGTTCCCGGCTCGGGATATCATCTTCGACCCCAACATCCTGACAGTGGGGACCGGGATCGACGAACACAACGACTATGCCACGGCCTTCTTTGAAGCCACGCGTCGGATCCGCGAGGCCTGCCCCGGGGCCCTGATCTCGGGCGGAGTCAGCAACGTCTCGTTTGCCTTCCGAGGCAACGAACAGGTCCGCCGTGCCATGAACTCGGCATTCCTCTACCACGCCGTCGAAGCCGGCATGGGGTTGGGGATCGTCAACCCGACCCAACTGACCGTCTACGACGACATCCCCGGAGACCTGCTCGAACATGTCGAGGATGTGCTCCTGAACCGCCGCGAGGACGCGACCGAGCGGCTGCTGGATTTGGCCGAGACGCTGCGATCGGATGTCGACAGCGACGCAAAGGAGGTGGCCGGTTGGCGGGAGATGTCGATCGAGGAACGATTGTCCCATGCCCTGGTCAAGGGCATCAACGAGTTCATCATCGCCGACGTCGAGGAGGCTCGGCAGAAGTTCGACCGTCCGCTGAAAGTGATCCAGGGTCCGTTGATGGACGGGATGAACACCGTCGGGGAACTGTTCGGGTCGGGCCGCATGTTCCTGCCACAGGTGGTCAAGAGTGCCCGCGTGATGAAGCAGGCGGTCGCTTACCTGACGCCGTTCATGGAGGAAGAAGAACTGAAGGCGGGAACCGTCGGCGAGAGCCGCGGGCGGATTGTCACCGCCACGGTCAAGGGCGACGTGCACGACATCGGCAAGAACATCGTGGGCGTGGTGTTGCGGTGCAACAACTTCGACGTGATCGACCTGGGCGTGATGGTGCCGGCCGAGCAGATTCTCGAGACAGCGATCCGCGAAAACGCCGACCTGGTCGGGCTCTCGGGGCTCATCACCCCGTCGCTGGACCAGATGATCCGGGTCGCCCGCACCATGCAGGGGCAGGGACCGAGTGTGCCGCTGTTGATCGGCGGAGCCACCACCAGCGCGCGGCACACCGCTGTGAAGATCGCACCCGAGTTCGAACAGCCCGTCATCCACGTGCTCGATGCCTCACGCGCCGTCGGAGTCGTGGAATCGTTGATGGGCGAGACGACTTGCGAGGCGTTCGTGGAGACGAACCGGTTGGAGCAGGATCGCGATCGGAAGGCGTTCGCCGAGCGACAACAGAAGACACTCGCCTCGTTCGAACACGCCTGCCAACATCACTTCGTCACCGACTGGTCGGTCTCGCCAATCGATTCGCCCGAGTTCATCGGCTGCCGGACCATCGACGACCAGCCGCTGGATGAGCTGGTCGAATTCATCGACTGGTCTCCGTTCTTCGCGACGTGGGAACTGCGAGGCAAGTACCCGGGGATCCTCGACGACCCGACACTCGGTCCCCAGGCCCGGGAACTCCACGACGACGCCCGCGAACTGCTCGATGAGATCATCAGCGATGGGTTGCTGAGGGCTCGAGCCGTCTACGGCTTCTGGCCGGCGGTCTCCCGCGGACAGGACATCGTGCTCTTTGGCGACGAAACCTGCAGCGACGAAGTGGTCCACTTCCCGATGCTCAGGCAGCAGTGGCAGCGGAAGGGCCAGGATGAGTTCCGATCGCTGGTCGATTTCGTGGCACCAGTTGAGAGTGGTCGAGTGGACCACGTGGGAGCGTTTGCGGTGACCGCAGGCGAGGGGATTGAAGCGTTGGTCGAGCGATTCGAAGGCGAGCACGACGACTACCGGTCGATCATGACCAAGGCGGTGGCCGACCGCTTGGCCGAGGCGTTTGCCGAGTTCCTGCACTCGCGGGTCCGTCGCGAGTGGGGCGAGCAGGAGGAGTTGGGTCACGTGGAGTTGATTGGCGAGCGGTACCGGGGAATCCGGCCGGCGTTCGGGTACCCGGCCTGCCCCGACCACGTGTTGAAGGGTCGGCTGTTCGAGTTGCTCGAGGCGGAGTCGCGGGCGGGGATCAGCTTGACGGAGAGCTACGCGATGCTGCCGGCCGCCTCGGTCAGCGGGCTTTACCTGCACCACCCTAGGGCCCGTTACTTCTCGGTCGACCGCATCACGCGGGACCAGGTCAAGGACTACGCCGCTCGTCTGGGCGTCCCGCTCCCGGAAGCGGAGCTGTGGCTGGCCCCGAACCTGGGATATGATCCCGAGTGACCGAGGGGACAGGGCCCCTCCACCTTCGGCGTCGGAGCCAGTCCCTGGTCCTAGGCCTGCGGTTCGGTCATTCTCATTGGGTCGAGAGCTTCGGCGAGCGTGTCTTCTGGGAGGATGTCTTTTTCGAGGCACAGCTCACGGATGGTCTTGCCGGTCTTGAAGGCTTCCTTGGCCAATGCGGCGGCGTTTTCGTAGCCGATCAGTGGGTTGAGGCTGGTGCACATCGAGAGGCTCTTTTCGACGGCGGCCTCGCACGCCTCGGTGTTGGCCTGCATGTCGTCTGAGCAGAACTCGACGAAGGCCTTGGTGACCCCTTCCAGCAGCGCGATACTCTCGAGCGTCGTCTGCCCCATCACGGGCATCATGATGTTGAGCTGGAACTGGCCACCGGTGGCTCCGCTGAAGGCGATCACTCCGTCGTTGCCCATCACCCGTGCGGCCACCTGCATCATGCTCTCGCACATCACCGGGTTGACCTTGCCGGGCATGATCGAGCTGCCCGGTTGTCGGTCGGGCAGCTTGATCTCGTAGAAGCCACAGCGGGGCCCGGCTCCCAGCCAGCGGATGTTGTTCGAGACGTTGAACAGCGTGCTGGCGATGGCCTTCAGCTGGCCATGGCATTCGACCAGCCCGTCTCTCTGGGCGTTGGCTTCGAAGTGGTTGGCCGCTTCGACGAAACCGATGTCGGTCTGGGAGGCCAGGTTGGCGGCGACTCGTGCTCCGAATTCGGGGTGAGTGTTGATGCCGCTGCCGACGGCGGTTCCGCCGGCGGGCAGTTCAAGCACTGCTTCGGCCGCCCGTTCGGCCCGTTCGACCGACAGTTCCAGTTGCCGCGCCAGGCCCCCGATTTCCTGACCCAGTCGCAGCGGAGTCGCGTCGGCCAGGTGCGTGCGACCGATCTTGATCACCTGGTCCCACTCCAGGGCCTTGTTCCTCAGCGATTCGGCGAAGCGTTGCAGTGCCGGGACCAGCCGTCGGCGGATGCCCTCGGCCACCGCGACGTGGATCGCGGTGGGGAACATGTCATTGGTGCTTTGCCCCATGTTGACGTGATCGTTGGGGTGGATCGTTTTTTCGGCGGCGAACCGATCACCCTCGATCAGCTCGATCGCCCGGTTGGCAATCACCTCGTTGACGTTCATGTTGCTCGAGGTGCCCGAGCCGGTCTGGAAGACGTCGATGGGGAATTCGTCATCGAGCTTCCCGTCGATCACCTCCTGGCAGGCCGCCATCAACGCATCGACCTGGGTCTCCTCGAGCGGATTCTTGCCGCTGCCGGTCAGCTTGCCGAGGTCGCGGTTGGCGACGGCCGCGGCCAGCTTGACGCGACCCAGCGCGTGGACCAGCTCGGAGGGCAGTCTCCAGCCACTGATCGGGAAGTTGTCGACGGCCCGTTGTGTCTGGGCTCCGTAGTAAGCCTGGGCGGGGACCTGGACGTCGCCCATCGAGTCGTGTTCGGTGCGGAAGTCGGTCATTGGGGTCAATCTGGTTTGGTGCGAACGGGTGGACAGAGTGGGTCAGTTTCTCAGCACGAGCAGAGAGGTCGGCTCGGGCGGTCGATGATAGCGTGGCCGGCAGGTTGGCTGTAGCGTGGCCCGGGGACAGGTACCTCCGCCTGCAGCGAACGCCTGTGCCTGGGGTTTACCGTCCGGAGGCCTTCTTGCGGCAGGCGGCGACGAGTCGTCTGAGTGTGTCGTCGTCGGGCTGCTGCCTCGCGGACCACTCGAGGTGTTCCAGGGCCATGGCGAAGCGGTCCTGTGAATACAGCCAGCGGCCGAATGCCAACCGGGCCGTCAGTGACGAGGGATTCTCTGCCAGGGCTTGCTCGTAGCACGTCTGCGCCCGGGTGGGCTGGTCCAGCTGCCGGTAGGCTCCGGCGGCCTGTAACCAGCTGGTAACCGCGTCGGTTCCGTCCTGTCCGTCGGCCCGTTCGTGGGCGGCCTTCGCGTAATCGGCCAGCACGAGATGGTACTCGGCCCCGGGCAGGGCCTGTTGATAGAGCTGCTTCATGTAGACCAGCGATTCCCAGTCGGGCTGAAACTCGCTGATGATGACCTCGGCCGAGAGCCCCGCGGCGGCCAGTCTCTTGAGGATTCTCTGTTGAACGGAACGATCCAGGCCGAAGGCCTGCTTCCAGTGATCCAACCCCACCTGCTGGTCTCCGGTCAACCAGGCCTCGATCCCGGCCGCCTCGTGGATGCGGGCCCCGTGAGGCCGAACGACGAGTGCCTGGGCGATCAGGATCGAGCTGTCATTCGGGGTGTCTCCTTCGAGGTATCCGAGTTGAGCCAGGTGGATGTAGCCCATGCCCTGCAGCGGGCAGAGTGCCAGCGAGCGACGTGTGTGGGCGAGGGCCTTGTCGAGGTGGCGTCGTTGGGTTCCCAGGACGCCGGGTCGCGCGAGCCATTCGTTGCGCTCGGCATCGGATGTGAACGACGAGCCGAGTGCCGCCTGCCGGATCTGGCCCAGGGGCATGTGAGGGTTCAGGCCACCGCTGCGGAGGTCCTCGACCATCGCGATGTAGTGTGCCGCCAGTCTCAGGTGAGCTCGAGCATGGTTCGGGTTGGCCGTGATTGTCTTTCCCAGGGCCAGCATCCGCTGCTGGTGCTGTTGCCGAGAAGCGGACTTCCGCTGGGCAGGCGTCATCGCGGCCTGCTGCTGCTGCTGCTGGGCGGTGTCCGTCTTGGAGAACCTCAGCTTCAGGTATTCGTCCCAGTGAACGTCTCCGGCGATTTGCTGAACGGTCCGCTCGGCACTGAAACCGGATGCCAGCACGATCACAACTGCGGCCATCGCCCAGCCGATTCGACCGTGCCAGGCGATGGGAGTTCGAGTTGTTACGAGCGGGGCTTCGGCGGTGTCTTCCGTGGTGTTGGCCGTGGTGTTGGCTGCGGTGTTGGCTGCGGTGTTGGCTGCGGTGTTGGCTGCGGTGTTGGCTACGGTGGCGAGTGATCGGGCGCAGGCGGCCAGTACTGCGACGATGACCATGCAGCCGGGCACATACCAGATGAAGTCAAAGAGGCAGTGAACGAGGTGTGCGACGAGCGAGGCGGTGACGGCGGCGGTGGCGGTGGCGATTCGCGGGTCGACTCCACTTCGCAAACCGATTCGGCACCAGGTCAGGCAGCCATAGATTGTCGCGAAGCAGATCAGCAGTCCGGGCAAGCCGGTTTCGGAGGCGATCTGGAGCGGGCTGTTTTCGGCGTGAGTGAACTCACGTTCCTGGAAGGGTTCGGAGAGGAAGGTGCGGTGTGCTTCGGCGTGAGTTCCCAGCCCGGTACCGGTCCAGGGGAATTCCGAGGCGACCTGCAGATTGGCGTCCCAGATCACCAATCTCACGCCGGGGTCCCATTCCTCGAGTCTCTGGCTGACGTCTCGGAACCCGTAGATTCCCAGGCAGGCGGCGACGAGCACCGACGAGGCGGCCAATCCTCCCAGCAGTCTGCCCGAGACTTTCTGGTGGCGATACATCATTGCGGCACAGGTCAACGCGGCGGCGGCCAGCGCGAGTGCTCCGCCTCGTGAGAGTGCCAGCAGGCCGGCGAAGACGACCAGGCCCAGCCCGCACATCAGCATTCCGGGCACCATGTCACCACTGCCGGCCTTCTGGGTGAAGTTGGTAAAGTCACGGCTGGAGTCGGGCTTCCTGCCGACGCGTTGGATCAGCCACCAGGCCAGCGGGGCCAGTCCCAGGGCCATGAACTGGGCGAAGTGGTTCTTGTTGGTGAAGGCGCCCTTGACCCGGTGCAGGGTCGAGGTGAAGGGGTGTTCATAGAACCAGAAGAAGCGGCCGTCGGAGGTGGCGAACTGGACCAGGGCGAAGGCGGCCATTGCCGCGACGGACAGGCCGATTGCCTTGAGCATGGTTTCGACATCGTCGACCGTCTGCAGTCTCTGGCAGGCCACGACGAACAGCAGCCCCACTGCCAGCACACTGACGGTGGCCATCGTGGTGGCGGCTGGGTACAGCGAGAGCGTGGACCAGGTGCCCAGTCCCTGGCCGGTCCAGGCTGGCAGCAAGTTGGCGTGGGCGGGTGAGAGTGCATTGAGCAGCGTGGCCGGCAGCGGGACGACCTGCAGCAGTAGCCAGAGTGTCCCGATCAGCAGGACCGGCTCTGCCCAGCTCCAGCGGTAACCCTCCAGGCGGCCTGCGATGCGACCTGCGATCCATGCCAGCGAGGCACCTGCGGCACAGACGATCAGCAGCATCTGTCCCCAGCCCCCTCGGCCTCCCAGGCACAGCGGGACTCCCAGCACGGCCAGGTACAGGAAGAGGTCGACAGCCCGCAACCAGCGGGTAGGTGTGGTGGCGTTTGCCATCGCGAGGTCCTTCTCGCGGGAACGGTTGCACACGAGTCGATCGGGCGGTCTAGGCCGCCTGCTGCAGATCCTCGGTCGACTCGACCGCCGCCTCCCCGCCGTCGTACTGGTATCCGTAACCGTATCCGTAGTAGTCCTCACCGGTCTTGGTGGTGACGTGGTTGATGACGGCCCCCATCACGATCGCTCCGACACCCGCCAGTGATTCGGATGCCCGCACGACCATCCGCCTCCGGTTCTTGTCGGGCCGCACCACCAGCAGGGCTCCATCGACCTGCCGGCTGATGATCGCCGCGTCGGTGACGGCCAGTGCCGGGGGTGCGTCGATGAGGATCTGGTCGTAGACCGACTCGGCCCAAGCGAGCAGTTCCGAGAACCGTGTTCCGTGGAGCAATTCGGCGGGGTTGACCGGTCGGGGACCCGAGGGGATGACATCGAGTGTGTCGAGTTGAGTCGGGAGGACATTGCCTGTGGTGGCGGTGTCGAGCGGGAGTTCGCTGCGAAGGATGGTCGAGAGCCCCTGTTGGCCCCGGAGGTCCAGCAGCGCGGTCATGCCGGGACGCCTCATGTCGGCGTCGATCACCAGCGTCCGCTTGCCGCTCTGGGCGAACGCCACCGCGAGGTTGGCCAGCACGGTTGTCTTTCCGTCGCCCGGCTCGGTGCTGGTGACCACCAGGCGGGTGGTCGGTTCGCTGGAAAACGCCAGCGTGGTTCTCAGGGTCCGAAACGTCTCGCTCTCTGAACCGTTGGGTTCGTTAAAGGTCCGCACCGATTCCAGGCCCTGCGATTCCGAGTCGCTGGGCAGTTCGCCCACGATCGCCAGCACCGGCAGCCCGGCCCGCACCTGCAGTTCCTCGGGAGACCGGAACCGGTCGTCGAAGTAGTCGAGCACGTAGATGATGCCCAGGCCGGTCCCGAGTCCTCCGATGAGAACTACCAGCGCGACCGCCAGTAGCCTGGGACTGACCGGCGCCTTGGCCACCTTGGGCTGGCTGACGATCTTGGTCCTCAGCCCACCACGCTCCTTGCCGAGGTCAGTTCGAGAAATCCGGGTGGCCAGGGCGATGGCCAGCTCCCGCTTGCGGCCCAGGTCGAAGTTCAGCAGTCGGATTCGGCCCATCAGCGCCTCGAAACTCGACACCACCTGGCTCTCGCGGTTGAACTCGTCTCGCAGGGCCTGTTCCCGGAGCTCGGAGTAGCGGAGTTTCTGGGTGGACATGTTGATCAAGGTGGGAGTCAGCCTTGTCTTGGCGAGTTTGATCATCTGGGAGCTGATGTTGGCGGGCCGTTCGGTGAGCCATTTCTGCCGTTCCTGGATCCGGGCGGCGAGCATCTGCATGCGGGGGTGATTGGGTCCGAGTTCGGCCGAGTTGTTCTTGTAGGCGACCTGGTCGTTGATCAGCTGCTGCCGGGTTCGCCCATCGAGCCACGAGTCCTGGGGGTTGAGCCCCATCTGTCTCATGAAGACTTCCTTGCCGACGACTTCGATCTGTTGCAGGGCGAACTGGTGGATGTCCTCGCCCCGTGCGGCTGCTTCGCGGATCGCCTGCAGCGTGGAGCGGGATTCGCGGGTGCGGTTCATCGCGTCGATCAGGTGCTTGTTGAGTTCCTGCAGCCGTTCGGCGGCGGGATTGATGTTCTGGTTGTCGGGTCCGGAGATGATCTGCATCTGCCGCTTGAGCATGATCAATTCGGCATTGATCGCCCGAGTTTCCTCGTCGAGTTTTTCCCGCTTTTCGGTCAGGAACTCGACATCCTCGCTGGCCGAGGACTTGTGGATTTCGCGCATCAGTTTCAGATAGCTGTCGACGACGTGGTTGACGATAGCGGCGGCGGCCTGCGGGTCGCGTGATCGGTAGCAGACGTCGATCAGGTTGGTTCGTCGCGGTGCGGAGACTGTGAGGTGTTTGCGGAGCGCGGGGATCCACTTGCCGCGAGGGAGTTTCTTGAGATCGATCCGATGCTTGGCCGGTAGCTTCTGCAGGACCTCTTCGAGCACCAGGTCGCTGGTGAGCACGCCCTGGTAGTTGGCCATGTTCTCACGCACACCTCCCTGGTTCTGGATCGCGTCGTCGAGCACGTTGGAGTCCATCTGCAGCACGTACAGCCGCGAGCTGGATTCGTACAGCCGCGGTGCTGTGGCGAAGTAGAGTCCCCCGAGCAGTACGGCGACGAACAGCGAGGTGATCAGCAGACCCTTGCGGACACGGACCACGTGCAGGAAGCGGACGATCCGCCTCAGCGTGGCCGCCTGGGGGGCCTCGTCGAGCGAGTGTGTCGGCTGTTGCAGTTCGGGCGACATCGGGCGTGAGCGGGTTGGTGGTTCTAGAAGAGTGGAGTGAGGCTGGCGCCGACTCCGAAGCGGACGATCTTGACCAGTTCGAGCAACATGGTGGCGGGTGTGTGTTCGATGGTGACCAGGTCACGTGGACCGAGCCGGATATTGTGGCTGGCATCTCGCTTGGCCTCGTACAGCGAGACCTCGATCACCGCCGTCTGGCCCTCGCCTTCGGGCAGTGGCCGGATGACGTAGACCTTGTCGGCGACGGTCGACGAGAGTCCTCCGGCCAGCGCGATGGCGTCGAGCACCCGCACCTCGCGGTCGTAGGGGAAGTCGTAGCGGTTGGGTTTCTTGACGAGTCCCATCACGTGAATCGGTTCCGGATCGCGCTTCTCGATCATCACGGTCGCCCCGTCGGGGACGTAGTACCCGGCCGACCCGGACTGGGTGGCTTCGACGAGGTTGATTTTCAGGATCTGGTCCGAGCTGCCGTTGGCCATCGGCAGGCTGTAGCCGGCGGTCCGGATCCCCGTCCCGCCGGGCTCGGCGAGCGTGCTTCCCCTGACCGTCGACTTGATCTCGATGTTGCTCCCCGCGTCGGTTGAAAGTCCTCCGGCGGCGTAGATGGCAGCCAGCAGGCTGCTGCGATCTCGTGACAGGTCGTAGACCCCCGGTTCCTTGACGCCTCCGAGTATCATCACCCGGTTCTTGAACTGCTGTTTCATGGTCACGGTGACATTCGGCGACCAGAACAGTCCGCGGTTGACGCACGCGGTGGTCACGGCGGCCTCGGCTCCTTCGAGTGTCAAGCCGGCCAGTGGCAGTGTGCCGATGCCGGGCATTGTCGCCCTGCCGGTATGCGCGTTGACCCGGACGGGCCAGGAGACGGCGCTGTCGGTGGTCAGCCCCGAGGCGATGGTCACTTCGAGCACGTCACCGGCGGCGATAGCCTGGCTGCCGACGGCCGGCATGGCGATGTTGGTCCACTGGACGGTTCGCGGGTTGTCGTAGGCCTTGGCCACCAGGCTCTCGGGCATCGTCGCCGCGGTGTAATGTGGTCCACCGGATCCGATCATTGCGCAGCCGGAGGTTGCCAGTGGGATCAGCAGGCCTGCCAGGAGGCAGGCCATGGCACGGTGCACGAGTCGAGGGTGCATGGTTGTTGTGGTTTCGGAACTGATCGCGAGGATCACGCCGGAATGGCTGAGTCCACGCGGACGCCGCGACCTGGACGGGATGGGCTCGAGAGACCTGGAGCGGAGTGAACGAGACAGATCGAGGGCGGAACGGTAGGTCAGTGGTCGGATCGAGTCAATATCGCTTCAGTCCCACGGCTCACGCGACCGATTTCATCTTGCAGCGGTCGCCTGATCGGACCTATAGGTTCTCGCCGCATGTCAGATCTGCTTCTCATTTTTACCGCCGCGGTCATCGGTTCATCGCTGTTGCTGGTGTGGCAGCGTCGGGTGGTGTTGCGGTTGCTGCTGGGTTGGTTGCGGCGGACCCGGAGCCGGGTCGTTTTCGATCCCGACGGCCAGGTTCGCGGGTCGAAGAATCAGCGACTGACCGTGCTGGGCTCATCGGCGGTGATCAAGCAGCAGGATCCCGCGGTGGCGGTGGTCGAGGCCGAGAAGACTCGTCGAGCGGGCGCCATCGCTGAAATGACCGGGCTGTTCGCGGTGCCTCGGCTCATCGGCTGCACGCCCGAGCACGGTCGGATCGAATTCGAACGCATCGCCGGCGTGGAACCGCTGTGGAGTTGGCTGGTGGGGCGTCGGCAGGAGGAGGCTTGCGAGTTGGCCGAACGGGTGGGGCGGTCGCTGGCGGCGGTTCACGAGACTCTGCGGCTGCCGTTGGGGTTAGGCGAGAGCCTGTCGGAACCGTGGCGGGTCGAGCCGGGTTGCGTGGCCGGATTGTCGATGACGCAGGACCACGAGGTCGCTCTGCATGGAGACTTCAATGCGTGGAACCTGCTGGTGGCTGACCAGGGCCGCAGCCTGGTGATCATCGACTGGGCCGGCTCGGATCTCTGCAGCCCGCTCGTCGTCCGCGGACCGTGGGTCTTCGACGCCGCCTGGCTGATTGTCACGCTGTTCCGGAGCCGCCTGGGCCCGGTGGAGCGGATCGATCAGGCGGAAGCATTTTCGAGAGCGTTTCTTGAGTCGTACGCGGTGGGGCGGCGATTGCCCGAAGCGGCGGTTGTGTGCGGTGCGTATCTGAGCAGCCTGATGCCGGTATTGAGTCGTCCCGAGATCCGCGGTCGCCGTAAGCAGTGGTTGAGGCCGAAGCTGGATGTGGGGCGACTGGCTCGGTTTGCGAGCGGGTTGTGCGTGCAGCCGGCAGGACGCCACGCAGCGTAGAGGGCCGGGTCGTTGGGGGCCAGGCACGCACGCACAGGGGTCAGATGCCCCGTCCGTGGCTGCTGACCCCGGCCCTGCGTGGCCGGGGCCCGTATTCCCTCGCCGCGGCGATTCTGGTATCACCCCGCTCCGCCATTGGCGGTCAAATCGACCACCCCCGTTGCGCGCCGTCATCGCATGTCGTCCGCCTCTGAACTCTCGTCTCCGATTTCTCCCGTCACGCCTGCCCCGGCGATTCGGCCGCTGTCGTTGCGCGAGAACTTCGCCTGGACGCTGCCGGCCAACCTGACCTACGCCGCCTGCCAATGGGGCATCCTGGTGGTGTTGGCCCAGGTCGGCTCGACCGGGCTGGTCGGTCTTTACGTGCTGGGCTTGAGCATCACAGCGCCGATCTTCGTCTGTGCCAGCCTGCAGCTGCGAGCGATCCAGGCGACCGACACCAACGCTCAGTTCAGCTTCGGTGACTACCTGGGCCTGAGATTGGTCGCGACGGTGGTGGCACTTGTGCTGTCGGGCGGAATTGCCTGGGGGCTGGGGCACCGCGACGCCGTGTTTTGGACGGTGATGTTGTTGGCGTTGGCCAAGTCGTTCGAGTCGATTTCGGACGTGATCTACGGGCTGTTACAGCAGAGGGAGCGGATGGACCGGGTGGCGTGCAGCAAGGCGTTGCATGGCCCGGCGTTGCTGCTGGGCGTCGGGGGCGGGGCGGTCGCCACGGGTGACATCGTGGGAGCCGCCACCGGCCTGGTGGCTGCGCGGCTGCTGGTGCTTGTGGCCTGTGACATGCCCTTGGCTGCCTGGATCGCCGGTGCCAGGACCAGCCAGGCACTGCGACCCCGCTGGCAGCCTTCGATGCTCAAGGGCCTGGCCGCACTTGGCCTGCCCCTGGCAGTTGTCACCCTCCTGATCTCGCTGGAAACCAACATCCCTCGCTACTTCGTGATTCATCAATTCGGTGTCACTCGGCTGGGTCTCTTCGGCGCCATCGCCGCATTGATCACCTTCGGCGGCATATTCACACGGGCGATGAACCAGGTGTGCAGCCCCCGCCTGGCCAAGATGTTCCATGCGGGCGACTTCGGGGGATTCCGTCGCCTGTTGGGTGGGATCCTGGCCGCCTACCTTGTGCTGGGCCTGCTCGGGCTGGCGATGGTCCCGCTGATGGGACGGTGGTTGCTGGGCACGTTGTTCGGAGCCGATTTCAGCGAGCACATCAACTTGCTGCTGGTGGTGATGCTGGCTGCCGCGGTGGCCTACCAATCCGGGGCCCTGACCACGTCGATGATTGCTATCCGTGCCATCGGGTCGCAGTTGCCGTTGAGGCTGATGACGGTGGCCACTTCGCTGATCGGCTGCATGTTCTTGATGCCACGCTACGGGCTGCTGGGTGCCGGGATGGCACTGGTGATGGCCAAGCTGCCGTTTGTGATTGCGTCGCTGGTGATCGTGCTGAGGGCGACTCGGTCAGGGTCAGGGTCAGGGTCGCAGTTGCCGGAGAGAGATTGAGCATGTGTGGTCTGGCAGGTTGGCAGCGAGGATCGAGTCTCCCGGACGTCGGGCTTACGGCCGACGTGATGGCACAGAGGTTGGCTCATCGAGGACCCGACGCCGGGGGTACGTGGCAGAGTCACGACCGGACGACGTCGCTGGGGTTCACTCGCCTGGCGATCCGCGACCTCGACCGGCGAGCCAACCAGCCGATGACTTCGGCCAGTGGGCGGACCACGATCGTCTTCAACGGCGAGATCTACAACACGGACAAATTGGTCTCGGGGTGCCTGGCTGGAGTCTCGTTGCGAACGACCGGTGACACGGAGGTGTTGCTCGAGGCGTTCGAGCGGCGTGGACCCGAGGTGTTCAGGGAAATCAACGGGATGTTCGCCGTGGCGATCTTCAGTCACGACAGCGGCACGATTCACCTGGCCCGCGACGGGGCCGGCAAGAAACCTCTGTACCTCTATCACGGCGACGACTTCACCGGGTTCGCCTCCGAATTGCGTGCCTTCGACGGCTGGCCGCGGGACGCTGATCCGGAGGTGGTTCCCGAGTTCCTGCACTTCGGATACGTGCCCGCTCCCCGGACATTCTTCCGGCAGATCGGGCAGTTGCGACCCGGCGAGGTGGTGAAGCTCGAGGGTGGCCGGGTCGTATCGCGTGACCGCTTCCACGACCCTCTCGAATGGGCCTGGGGCTGCAGGGATTCCTGCGACGCGTCTCGGCTGGCGGAGCTGCTCGACGACGCGGTGGCCTGCCGGACTCAAAGCGACGTCCCGCTGGGCACGTTTCTCTCGGGCGGCGTCGATTCGTCGCTGGTCGTCGCTTCGCTGGCAGAGGGAGGCCGTCGCGACGTGCCGGTGTTCACCGTGTCGTTTGCCGAGTCGAAGTACGACGAGGCTCCGCATGCCGCCGCGATCGCCTCGCACCTGGGCCTGTCGCACCAGGTGATCCCGGTTGATCTCGAGGGTCTTCCCGACCTCGTCGACGACTACCTGGATTGCTACGAGCAGCCCTATGCGGACACGTCGGGGTTGCCGACGATGCTCTTGTGCCGTGCCGTGCGTCAACATGTCACGGTGGCGTTGTGCGGCGACGGAGGTGACGAATTTTTCGGCGGGTACGCGCGATACCGCTGGTTCCAGCAGGCGCTTTTGGCCGGGAGTTGGCCTCGATCGCTGCGATGGCTCATCGGACGCACCGCCGCTGCGTTGAATCCTCGACGAGGCCGTCGCCTGGCGAGTTGGCTTGTGCGGCGAGACCCGGCCGGGCTCTACGCCGAGATTCTACGGGGCTGGCATGTGACCAGGATCTCGGAGATCGTCCCCGACATCGAGGGGGCCGACGTGCGGCCGGTGTCGCTGGTCCGAGACGTTTTTGCTCGTGTCAATGCGGACCCGGTTTCGCAGGCGGCCGCCTTCGATGCGACGTACTACATTCCCGACGACTTGCAGGTGAAGATCGATCGGGCCTCGATGCGGTTTGGGCTCGAGGTGCGGTGCCCGCTGCTAGATCACCGCGTGCGGAGATTCGGAGCGGAACTGATGACTCGGGTTCGCACCCGGGACGGGTTGAAGACCGTCCTGCGAGATCAGTTGGCCCGTCGCGTGCCTCGTCGCCTGTTCGAACGGCCCAAGATGGGGTTCGGCGTGCCGCTGGCCAACTGGTTGGCCGGGCCATTGGCCGACCGGGTTGCCGACAGCCTGGGGGCCCGTGTGTTTCGCGAATGCGGTTGGCTGGATCGGGCGACGGTCAAGAGGGTTGTGGGAGCATTCGATTCGGGCCGAGTCGAGTACGCCGGTGCGGTCTGGAAGCTGTTCGTACTCTCCGAGGCCCTGCAGAAACTGAGTGCGGTAAGACTCTCGAAATCGACTCACGTCGGGGTCAGCGCCGGGAGGGCCGCATGAGCCACGCGGATCCTTCTCGGGCCATTGCCTCTCCTGGCCACTCCCCGTCTTCGGCGGGCAGCCTTCAGGTGGCGTGCGCGACGGTCGCGTTGTTCCTGCTGCCGTTTCCGGCTCTGAACTTCGGCGTCAGCTTCACTCTGGCAGACGTGTTCCTGATCACCGCCGTGCTGTTGAATGCGACTCAACAACTGGTTCGGCTGCAGGCCTTCCAGGTTCCGTTCCTGCTGGCGGTCCCGCTGTTTGTGATCTCGACTCTGCTCGATCCCGATGGCGGCCTGGTCGAGCTGGTGCAGGTGCTTTACATCTGGGGTTTCGTGGTGCCGTTTGGCTGGGTGGCATTTGTCAGCCTGGGGATTCGTCGGATCGTGCTGATCGTTTTGGCCTCGGCGGTGACCAACGCGGTGGTGGCGGTGGGCCAGGGAGCCGGGTACCTGCCCGAGTTGGGCAACCAGCGGATCATAGATTTTGGAGGCGGTTTTTCGCGGGCGGCGGGCCTGAGCCTGAAGTGCAATTCGCTGGTGATGACCCTGACTCCCTGCCTGATGCTGATCCCCTGTCTGCTGCGGGTTCGGGTGCGGCTGGCGGTGCTGCTGCTGTTGATCCCGGGCCTGCTGGCGGCGGTTTCCAAGTCGGTCGTATTCGCCGTCCCCGGAGTGTTGTGGTACATCTGGCACGAGCCGCGTCGCCGCGGGGTGATGGCGTTCCTGTGCGTGCTCGGGCTAGCCTGGATGATCCACGGCGAAGCTGTCAGTGGCATCGGTGACCTGTGGTATCACTTCAGCGACCTGGCGACGAAACGGTTTGAACGGCTCGAGAACTCACTCGACGAACGAGTCGAGCTGATCCGAATCTCGCTGGATCACGCCTCCGACACCCTGCTGCTGGGGTTCGGACCGGCCGGCACCGAGTCCCGTATTTCGGCGATGACCAACAACACCGTGCACGTCTACTACCTGGGCGTGGTGTTGTCCGGAGGCATCCCGGCTGCGTTGCTGTCCTTCACGGGGATGGGCCTGATCGTCAGCGGGCTGTGGAGGCACGGTCAGCGGCATGTGTGCCTGTACGTGCTGTCGCACCTGCTGGCGCTGTCGGTGATGACGGCACTGCTGGTCAGCTTCCAGGTGCTCCCCTTTGTCGTCGGCGGCGCCATTCTCGCCCAGGCCTCGGCAGCCACCGTCGCCACGACGGCAGCGGATCCGATTCGATTGTCTGTACTCACACCCGGCTACGCCTGGACACCGTCTCGATGAGTCCTCGTCGCATTCTCCACGTGATCAACAACCTGCACCTGGGCGGTGCCGAGACCATGCTGGTGCAGTTGCTCGGCCGCCTGGACCGGGAGCGATGGAATCCCGAGGTGGTGTCCCTTGTGGGGGGTGGACCGGCGTCTGAGCAACTCGATTCGATTGGTGTGCCGGTAACAATGGTGGGGATGCCGCGGGGCCTGCCAAACCCCGCGAACGTGCTGCGTTTGACTCGAGCCGTCCGCCGGGCTCGGCCCGATTTGGTCCAGACCTGGCTCTACCACTCGGACCTGCTGGGTGGACTCGCATCGCGAATTGTCTGCGGGCGGACACCGGTGGTCTGGAACCTGAGACGGAGCAGGCCGACCCCGGGTCGTGACAAGCCCACCACGATCTGGACCGCTCGAATCTGTGCACGACTATCGAAGTGGCTCCCCGCCCGCATCGTGGCCAATTCGCAGTCCGGTCGGCAGCAGCACATCGAGCTGGGTTACGACGCGGAGCGAATCGAGGTAATTCCTAACGGGTTTGACGTGAACCGGTTCCAGCCCTCCGAGACGGCTCGCCATCAGATCCGCAACGAGCTGGGACTGTCCAGGGACACACCGTTGATCGGCATGGCGGCCCGCTGGGATCCACTCAAGGACTACCACACCATGATCGCGGCCGCCTCGCGGCTGTTCGCGGTCAAGCCGGGGTTGCACGTGCTGTTGTGCGGGCCGGGAATCGAGTCGTCCAATTCCGAGTTGTCCTCGGTGATCGATTCGACGTCGGGGCACAACGATTGGTCGGACCGGCTGCACCTCCTGGGACAGCGATCGGACATGCCGACCTGGCAGGCCGCATTGGACGTCGCCGTGCTGGCGTCCTGTTCCGAGGGATTTCCCAACGCGCTGGGCGAGGCGATGGCTTGTGGCGTGCCCTGCGTGGCGACCGATGCCGGGGGATCGGCCGAGGTACTGGGTGACACCGGTCGGCTGGTCGGAGTCGGCGATGCCGACGGCCTGGCTAGGGCGGTCGCGGATCTGCTGGACCAGACGCCCGAATCGCGTCGCGAGTTGGGCCGGGTCGGTCGCGAACGGATCGTGCACGAGTTTGCACTGGAACGGATGGTCGAGCGGTTTGATACGACCTGGACCAGCGTACTGGCTCGCGGGGGTTCACCCCGTCGGCAGGGCAACAAGCCAGAGACCATCTCAATCGACAGGGCAGCGTGAGGGTTGAAACATGTGTGGCATTCTTGGCAGCTGGACGACTCGACCCGTGGACCCGGACGTTGCCGGGGTGGCATTGTCGGCCATCCAGCATCGTGGACCCGATGACGAGGGTCGGCTGGTCGACGGGAACGTGTTCCTGGGGATGCGTCGCCTGGCCGTGATCGACCTCGAAGGAGGTCGTCAGCCGTTGAAGAACGAGTCGGGTGATTGCGCGGTGGTGATGAACGGGGAGATCTACAATTACCGCGAGTTGGCCGGCGAGTTGAGACGGGGCGGTCACAGCCTGGCGACCGATTCGGACACCGAGGTCGCGGTGCATCTCTACGAGGACCACGGCGAGGACGTGGGTCGGTTCCTGCGGGGCATGTTCGCCCTGGCGATTTGGGACCGCAGTCGGCGGCGGCTGGTGCTGGCACGCGACCGTTTCGGCAAGAAGCCACTCTTTTACGCCCGCACTCCCGACGGCGGACTGGTTTTCGCTTCGGAACTCAAGGCGCTGAGGCCGTTGCTGGAGTCGGCCGGCGGCAGTTGGTCGATCCGGCCACAGGGCATTTCGGATTACCTGTCGTTGGGCAGCGTGCCGCAGCCGGAGACGATTTTCGAGGGTGTCTCGATGGTACCGCCGGGCCAGGTGATGACCTTCGACGGACACGACATCGAGTTCCGGACCTACTGGTCGCTGGAGGAATTCCGGCCGTCGTCGGGATCACCGGGTCGGCGGATCGGGTATGACGAGGCCGTCGAGCGGACTCGTGAGCTGGTCCGCGAGGCGGTTCGGATCCGCTTGAGGTCTGACGTACCGCTGGGAGTGTTTCTCTCGGGTGGTGTCGACTCGTCGATCATCGCCTGCGAGGCGGCGGCCGTCGTCGGCGGCAATCTCGATACGTTCACCGTCAGTGTCGATGATCCCCAATTCGACGAATCGGAGGTGGCCCGTCGCACGGCCGCGGCGCTGGGCGTCAGGCACACGGTACTGCCGTTGCAGATCACTCCGCTGGACACGCTGCTGGAACTGGTCCGTCACTACGACCAGCCGTTTTCGGATCCCAGTGCGATTCCCAGCCTCGCCATTTCCCGGTTGGCACGCGAACACGTTACGGTGGTGTTGACCGGAGACGGTGGTGACGAGGTATTTGCCGGGTACCGCCGCCACCTGGCCGCGCACCTGGCCGCTCCACTGGACATCCTGCCACACGGACTGGCTCGAGGAATGGCCCGCCGTGCCGCGCAGGTGCTCGACCAGATGGCGGGTGAGCGCCGCAGCCGGCTGGGGTTTGCCGCGAGGTGGTTTCGCGGGCTGGCGATGGAGCCGTCGGAGCGGTACCTGGCGTGGACGGCGGACAAGTTGCGCGAGGTGGACAAGCAGGAAGCCTGGCGGGGGCCGGAGGTGAGATCGACCGAGCAGTGGCTCGACAGCGTCCGCCCCACCGGCCTGGGTGCACTCGACACGCAGGCCGCCACCGACATCCGCGTCAACATGCTCAGTGGACTGCTGGTCAAGATGGACATGGCCACGATGGCCTATTCGCTCGAAGCCCGCTCGCCATTCCTGGACCACGAGTTGGCCGAGTTTGTTGTTTCGCTGCCGGCAGCGCACCGGTTGCGGGGGCGGCGGCTGAAGAGCCTGCTGCGGGACGGCTGGCGGGATCAGCTTTCGGATGAGGTGATCGGAGGCAAGAAGCGAGGATTCGAGATTCCCCTGCAATCGTGGCTCGACGGAGCATTGCGTGAGCCGTTGATGGACACACTGGGCAGCGGGTCGGCCCGGGTCCGAAACTACCTCGACGGTTCGCTGGTCGACGGGCTGCTGGAGGGTGGAGCCCTGTCGGATCGCAATCGGCCGACGCTGTTGTATTCGCTGTTGGTGCTGGAGCTCTGGTTGCGCGAGTTCGAGTCGTCGGCGGTGATGAAAGAGAGTCGGGCGGCGGCCTGAGGAACGTATCCGCGGCAGGCGGATCCGACCCCCCGACTGGACCCCAGGCTGTCTCAGGCTGCCCGCCTGGTCTCTCGAGCGTCCTGCTGATCGCCGATGCGCAGCACCTGTCGATAAATCCGGGCGTAGGCTGCCGCGACGATGTCGAGATGGAAGTTCTCGGCGACCAGTTCTCGGCTGGCCTGGCCCATGCGTCGTCGCCGGGCGGGGTCGGCCAGCAGGTCGAAGATCGTACTGGCCAGCGTCTGGCCGTCACGTGCGGGCACCAGCACTCCGTTCTCACCGTGCCGGACCACTTCGCGGCAGCCGGGCAGGTCGGTGGTGACCAGCGGCAGTCCCACCGCGCCCGCTTCAAGCAGTACCCGCGGGAGCCCTTCGCGAAGGTAGCTGGGCAGAACGAACAGGTCGCTGATGGCCAAGAGGTCGGAGACGTCACTCCGCCGGCCGAGGAACAGGACGTCGGAACAGGATTGGACCCTGGAAACGGGAAAGGCGGACGGACCGCCATCGACCGGCGGTCCGATCAACACGAACGCCGCCTCGGGAAATTCTCGGCGGACGAGTGAGGCCGCCTGCAGGAATTCAGAGATACCCTTGGACTTGAGTAACCTGGCCACCATGCTGATGACCGGCCGTCCTTCAAGACCCAGGTCGTTTCTCAGCGCCGACAGCGTGGTTGCGTCCGAGATCCCGGATTGAAACGCCTCGACGTCTATCCCCGAGCCAAGCACCAGCGACTGCCGCTCCGGCCGGACCATTCGATGACGCAGGAAATAGTCCCGGTCGTCCGGGTTCTGAAAGATCGTGAAATCGCTCACCCGTTCGGCCCGCCGCTGAAGTTGCCGATAGACAGGCCGCAACGCCAGGGCAGCCGGTGAGCGTGAACTGAACAGGGCCCCCATGCCCGTGATCGTCCGCACGCAGGCCGGCACGTTGGCTCGGTGAGCCGCCAGGGGCGCCAACAGAGATGGTTTCGTGTTGACGGCGTGCACCAGGTCGGGTCGATGCCGTTGGAACAACTGCACCAACTCCCGTGTGGTTCGCCGATCCGCAAAGGGATTCGCAGTCCGCGTCAACGAATAGTGATGAAACGGGATGCCATTTTCGGTGAATTCCTCGGAAAAGATCGGTCCGGCTGCGCCAACTTCAAAGCCTCGTTCGCGGAGCGCGCACAGCAACGGGATCCGCAGACAAACCCGGCCGGCTCCGACAATCCAGACCTTCGGCTTCGAAGAACTCTGCTGCATCAGGTACCTCACCAGCGGCCATCCCGCCTCGTCGGCAGGCCGTCAAAGGGGCGGGATCGTAGCCCCGCTGCTTCAACCCGACAAGATCAAACCAATCGAGGCGGGCGAGAGCGCAAACGACAGGACACAAGCGAACACACATTGATCCTGGTCCTCGGATCTGGTAGTTTTCGCCGCCGAAAAACCGTTCCAGGGCCTGGGGACGCGGTCGGTTCCGTCCGACTGCTTCACAGTGGTTATCACGCTTGGAGTGTCTCGGACGAACATGTCTCCACGTACGCCTGAATGCTCCGCCGGATTCTACCCGTCCACCGGTAAACGGGCACTGGACCTGGCCGTGGCCTTGCCGCTGCTGTTGCTGGCCGCACCGTTGATGCTTGTGGTGTCGGTCTTCGTCGCTCTGGACTCCCGCGGACCGATCCTGTTCAAACAGCGGCGACTCGGACGCAATGCGAGACCCTTTACACTCTGCAAGTTTCGATCGATGACCGCCGTGTCTCGCGTGAAGCACTCACAGGTGTTTGGGCGGAGTGCCGGAGTCACACGGGTAGGCTACTGGCTGCGACGGTTCAAGATCGACGAGGTTCCCCAGTTGCTGAATGTCGTCCGGGGAGACATGTCCCTGGTCGGTCCCCGTCCGGCTCTCCTGGAACAACTGGCCGATTACGACGAAGACGCCCGCAGGCGGCTCGACGTGCGACCCGGACTGACCGGTCTGGCGCAAGTCCACGGGAACATCCATCTCAGCTGGCCTCAGCGATGGGCCTACGACAGCCTCTACGCCCGGCAGCCCAGCCTGTGGCTCGACCTCTCGATTCTCGCCCGAACAATCGTCGTCGTGTTATTCGGTGAAAGGCGATTCCTCGCGCCGCAGACAGTTCCCGCTGCCCCACGAGGTGAGCTCAACCCGCGAATCGTCCTGGCCGGCAGTGTCACCAGTTCCCGCATCACTCTCGAAGCCCTGCTGCGACACAAGGCTGATGTGGTCGGGGTGCTGGGCCTGGACCCCTCGGCATCGAAGCGTGTCAGTGGCTATGTCCGGCTGGCAGACCTTGCCGGGAAAACGGGTCTCCCGTGCCGGGAATTCACCGACATCAACGATCCGGAGATTGTCTCGACAGTCGACGACTGGGCCCCCGACATCCTGTTCGTCGTGGGTCTCTCGCAAATGGTCAAACGGCCCCTGCTGCAACTGCCGCGTCAGGGCACGATCGGCTACCATCCCACGCCCCTGCCACAGGGTCGCGGTCGGGCTCCTTTGGTCTGGCTCAAGCTGGACGGAAAAGACGGGGCGGCGACGTTCTTTGAAATGACCGAAGAAGCTGACGCCGGCGGGATTCTCGTCCAGGAACCTTTTCGGGTTGAACCCGATGCCTACATCGCAGACGTCATCGAGTCCCAGTTGCGAGCCATCCACAGCGCACTGGATTCCTGGCTGCCGGGGCTGATCGCCGGCGAGTGGAACCCGGTGCCCCAGGACGCTGCTCGCGCAAGCTGGAACGCTCGGCGGGCACCGGCCGACAGCTGCATCGATTGGCATGCCCCGGCGAGCGAGATCGCCGCGCTGGTCCGCGCCGTTTCACACCCCTACCCCGGTGCCTACACCTACTACAAGGGTCGCAAGCTGATTATCTGGCGAGGGGAACTCGAGACCGGACTGCCGATCCGAGGTATTCCGGGCCGCATCGTCCAGACGCATCCCGACCGCGGGTCACTGGTGCAAACAGGTCACGGTCTGCTGTGGTTGACCGAGGTCGCCCATGCTGAGCCGAGTTCCGCATCAGACATTCCCCAGTTGACGGTCGGAAACAGCCTGGGCATGGCGGTTGAGGCGGAACTGGTCCGGATGGCCGAGCGGATCAGACAGCTCGAGCGACAGATCGAAGAACTCCAAGGAAACCACGTGTCCGCTCCGGCGGCATAGAAACATCCCGCATGTGCATTCTGGTCATTGCCCCCCATCCCGACGACGAAGTACTTGGCTGCGGCGGAGTCATGGCTCGACACGTTGAGCGGGGTGATGCCGTGCACGTGGTGGTGGTCGGACGGGGGATTCCCGAGAAGTTCTCTGATGAGGCGGTGGCGCTCTCGCGGCAGGAACTGGATGCGGCCCATCGCGTCCTGGGAGTCTCGAGTGTCTGTTATCTCGACTTTCCCGTCCCACGGCTCGACTCGGTACCACAACACGAACTCGCCGATCGGCTGAGCGATCTGTTGCGGGAACTGCGGCCAACGGTGGTCTACGTGCCGCATCACGGCGATATCCACGCCGATCACCGCCAGGTGCACTATGCATCACTCGTCGCCGCGCGGCCACTGCGAGATTGCAGCGTGCGGCGGATCCTGGCGTACGAGACACTTTCCGAGACCGAGTGGGCTCCCGCGACACCGGAAGCGGCCTTTTGCCCCACGCTGTTCGTTGACATCGAAGACTACCTGACCAGGAAACTCGAAGCGATGGCATGCTACGAGAGCAAGCTGCAGGCTTTCCCGCATCCCCGCTCGCTCGAGTCGATCGAAGCACTCGCCCGGCTGCGGGGTTCGACCGTGCACCTGCATGCGGCCGAAGCGTTCTTGCAGATTCGCGAAATTCAGGACTGAAGGATCATGTCCCAACGATGAACAAACCCCTTGCGGCGCGATCGAACGCTTCTCCCAGCGGGCGGCCTGATCTGGATTTGAACGGTATTGATCCGCCTATGACGATCTGATAGGTTCCGCGCCCGCAGTCGAGAGGGGGTTGGCCGGAGAGGTCCTAGCGAGATTGTCGCCCGCGCGACAGGGCTCGCTGGGCCGCTTTGGGGCGTCTGCCACATCTCCAACGAGCCCTTCTTCAAATGACTCCCCCTGTGTCCCACGCCACCGGCGACTCTCCGGGGTCGCATGGCAAGCGGGTTCCCAATCCGCCTGCCACGCCACCTGATGATGAAATGCTGCGCGAGCTGAACGTCCGTTTCGAGCGGGCCACACCGGCCACGATCCTCGGCTGGGCATGGGAGCACTTTCAACCGGCCATCATCGCCAGCTCGTCATTCCAGACCCAGAGTCTGCTGCTGCTGGACATGATTGCTCGGCTGGCGCCACAGATGCCAGTCGTGTTCGTCGACACCGGTTTTCACTTTTCCGAGACCCTCGAATTTCGAGACGCGATCCAGCGGGAACTGGGGCTCAACGTGCGGACGATTTCAGCCAAATCCGCATCGGACGAGACGCCCAAGCTGTACCAGCATGATCCCGACGCCTGCTGCCGCCGGAACAAGGTGGATCCTCTGAAGGCCGCCCTTGTTGGGATGCGGGCCTGGATCAGCGGTATCCGGCGTGATCAGTCTGCGGTTCGCCGACAGACCGACATCGTCACCCGGCTCCCGACCGGCTTGGTCAAGGTCTGTCCCTTCGCGAACATGCCCCAGCCACAGGTCGACCGCTTCATCCAGAGCTGGCGACTGAGCGTACATCCCTTGACCGCCAGGGGGTATGCGAGCATCAGCTGCGGCCCGTGTACCCAGCCCTGCGAGGATTCCTCACGGAATGGTCGCTGGTCGAATTCGAACAAGTCGGAATGCGGGCTGCACGAACCAGGGGCCTTTTCGTGAAACAACGGGTCCTGATAGTGGGAGCGGGCTGGGATCAACTGCCCATCATTCGTGAGGCGCATCGACTCGGCCACTTTGTAGTGGCCGTCGACGGAAACCCCCACGCCTGCGGACTCAAGGAAGCTGACGCGTCCGCAGTCATCAGCACGCGGGATGCCGAAGGAGTGTTCCGAACGGCGGAGGCCTTTTCCGTCGACGCGATCACTTCGATGATCACCGAGTCACCTCTCGAAGCAATCCAGCAGGCCGCTACGCAACTCGGTCTGCCGGCCTCCAGCCGACTGAGTATCGAAGCAACAACCAGCAAGGTCCGTATGCGAGAGGTCTTCGCTGCCGCCGGACTCCCCGATGTCCGTTTTGGCTGTGCCCGAACACAGGCCGAGGCAACACGGATCGCGGCGGAGATCGGCTTTCCTCTGGTCATGAAATCAGCCGATGTGGGCGGGCAACTGGGGTTGTTCCGGATCGACGGTCCCGGTGCCGTCGAGCCAGCCTTTGCCGATGCGCAGCATCATTCGGTCCAGGGCTCGGTGATCTTCGAGGAACTCCTTCTTGGTCCCGAACTCAACGTTGTGGCCGTCGTACTCGACGGGAACATTTGCGCCCTCACCGTCTCGGATCGAATCAAGCATCCCCGCGAGGCCTTCGGGATCGTCCAACGGCATCTCTATCCTGCAGATTGCAGCTCGGCAGAACATGCGGCCGTCGTCGAGCTATGCCAACACGCGGTTTCCGCCCTGGAAATCCGCAATGCGATCATCTTTCCCCAGTTGATCCTCACTTCATCCGGACCACGGCTGGTGGAAACCGGTGAGCGGATCCCGGGTGGCGTAATGAAGGAGCTCTTTGAACTGGCGACGGGAATTGACCTGGTCCGCCTGCAACTGGATATCGCCTTCGGAGCGGTCCGGGCACTGGAAGACTATTGCTGCCACCCCAAGCACGAGGCGGTGACTGTGAAATTCCTCACCGCCCGACCCGGACCACTCGTCCCCGGACGCGTGGCGACCGTACACGGCCGAAAGGCGGCATTGTCGATTCCCGGTGTCGTCGAAACACAGTTCTACAACGACCCCCAGCAGCCCCAGGAAATCCGACCGCTGCGAAATGCCCGCGATCGTTTCTACTTCGTCATCGCAGTCGGCAACGAGCGAGACGAAGTGCTGGAGACCAGCGACCGCGCGGCAGAACTTCTCGATTTCCGGGACGCAGACAAGCGAAGTTTGCTCGAACGCAAAAACCGAGCCGCCTGACCAGAGGACTCTGTTCAACGAACACGGAGAAGATTGTCATGAACGGACCAACATTGCCACCACGTACCGCCAAGCCGCGGCGGACCGGCCTGACAGCCATCACCGACGTGGGCCTGCCATGCGGAGAACTCGAAACACTACTCGCCGACTATGCCGATTTCCTCGATGTCGCCAAGCTGGGAGTCGGCTCGGCGGTCATCACGCCCCGTTTGTCAGACAAGCTGGGACTCTATCGCGACCACCAAGTTGCAACTTGCTGTGGCGGAACGTTGTTCGAGAAGTTCTATTGGCAACGGGCGTTGAAAGACTACCTGGCCTTTTTGCGTGAACACCAGGTCAGCTGGGTCGAAGTCTCCTCCGGCACGGTCGACATTCGGTTGTCCGAACGGATGGAGATCGTAGAGCAGCTCTGTTCCGAGGGGTTTGTCGTGGTTGGCGAGGTCGGATTCAAGGACACGACGCGACTCATGCCACCCTCGCAGTGGATCGACGAATTGCAGAAGCTGCTTGAAGCCGGCTGTCGCTACGTGATCACCGAAGGTCGTGACTCCGGAACCGCCGGCGTCTACCGACCAGACGGGGAACTCCGCCATGAGCTTCTCGAGGAAATCATCGCTTGCGTCGATACCGATCGGATCATCTTCGAGGCGCCCCGGGCAAAGGCACAGATGTTCTTCATCAACACCATCGGTCCCGAGGTCAACCTCGGCAATATCCCGGCACGGGACCTGTTGTTGTTGGAATCCCAGCGACGTGGATTGCGGAACGAGACGTTCTTTCTCGGCGATCCGCCCGAATCGAATTCCCTGAAACAGGCCGCCTGACACCCCGGTCGCGGGCGACCCCGGCAACTGACACCGCATCCGATGCACGTCCTGTTTGTTCATAAGAATTTCCCGGCCCAGTTCGGGCACATCGGACGCCACCTGGTGGACAACCACGGGTTCGGCTGCAGCTTCGTCTGTGAGTTGCCGTCGGCGGACCTCGATGGGATCGAGCGGATCCAGTACAAGATTGCCGGTGGAGCCACCCGCGACACGCACTACTGCAGCCGCACCTTCGAAAACGCCACCTGGCACGCTCATGCCGTCTACGAGGCGATGAAGGCTCGGCCGGACGTGAAGCCCGACCTGGTGGTTGGCCACAGCGGGTTCGGTTCGAGCCTGTTCCTGGCCGACCTGTACGACTGTCCGATCGTCAACTACTTCGAGTACTACTACCACTCGAAGGGGTCGGATCTGGACTTTCGTCCCGAGTTCGAGACCCGTGAACTCGACCGGCTTCGTTCGCGGACCCGCAACGCCATGATCCACCTCGACATGCAGACCTGCCAGGTCGCCTACGCTCCGACGAAGTGGCAGGCGAGCCTGCTGCCGGTGGAGTACGAGCAGAAGATCGAGGCGATTTTTGACGGGATCGATCGTGACGTCTGGACGCGGCAGTCCGACGTGGTCCGGAAGATCGGGGACCGGGAGATTCCGGCCGAGACGAAGATCGTGACGTACGTCTCGCGGGGCTTCGAATCGATGCGGGGCTTCGACATCTTCATGCAGGTGGCCAAGCGGATCTGTGACGCCCGTGACGACGTGGTGTTTGTCTGCGTCGGCAGCGACCGGGTCTGTTACGGGGGCGACTTGAACCGGATCGAGGAGAAGACGTTCCGCGAGCACGTGCTCAAGCAGGACGATTATGACCTGTCACGGTTCCTGTTCACCGGGCGGGTCGACCCCTTCGAACTGGTCAACATCTTCTCGCTCTCGGACCTGCACATCTACCTGACGGTGCCATTCGTTTTGAGCTGGTCGATGATGAACGCGCTCTCGTGCGGCTGCACCGTATTGGCCAGCGACACCGAGCCAGTGCAGGAGATGATCCGTCACGGTGAGAACGGGTTGCTGGCGGGCTTCTTCGATGTCGACGGGTTCGTCGAGCAGGCGTTGGAGGTGCTCGAGGATCCCGAGCGGTTCCGGCATCTTGGCGAAGCGGGTGCCGCGATGATTGAAGCGGACTACAGCCTGGATGTCTGCCTGCCGAGGATGCTCGACCTGTACAACCGCGCCGGATCGGGCGGCTAGGGGACAAGTTGGGGTCAGCCGCTGCGCTGAGCCGGGCCTGTGGACCCCTTCATTCCAGCGAGGGGGAATGCAAGCAACGACTCAGGCCCCGCCATCGGTCCGCCGCAGGTTGTCGCTGTCTTCCCAGTCGAACGGGTAAATCGCCGGCAGGAAGTCGTCGTCGATCTGGCTGGCCGGTTCGTCGACAGCGTAGTTGTCGTTCCCCTCGTTTCCAGCCAGCGTATCTTTGCCGCCGTTTCCGTTGAGGAAGTCGTTGCCGCCGTCACCGAGTATCAGGTCGCGGCCTGCTCCACCCAGCAGCGAGTCGTTGCCGTTGCCGCCGCTGATGATGTCGTCGCCCCGGCCGGCGTTGATCCTGTCGTGTCCGTCTTCGCCGGCGATCGAGTCGTTGCCGATTCCTCCGTCGAGGAAGTCGTCTCCGTCGTCGCCGTTGAGTACGTCGTCGCCGTCTTCGCCGTAGAGTTCGTCGTTGCCCTGGCCGCCGAGCAGGCTGTCGTTGCCGTCGTGACCCTTGAGCAGATCGTCTTCAGCTCCCCCGTCAAGCAGGTCATCGCCCTTGCCGCCGTGGAGCGTGTCGTTGCCGTTGCCGCTCACAAGCCAGTCGTCGCCCTTGGAACCGTTGATCCAGTCGTCGCCATTGGCTCCGGTGATCGTGTCGTTGCCCGAGTCGCCCGTGAGACTGTCGTTGCCCAGTTCACCCTCGATGTTGTCATCTCCGTGGCCGCCAAATATCGTGTCGCTGCCGTCGCTTCCATTGAGGCTGTCGTTGCCTGATTCGCCCCGGATGACGTCGCTGCCGTCCTGGCCCAGCAACGTATCATCTCCGGATCGCCCCTCGATCGTGTCGTTCCCCTCGCCACCGGTGATCAGGTCGTCGCCGGCACTGCCGATGATCGAGTCGTCTCCGGTGCCACCGTCGATGATCAACTTGACACATTCGATGTCGGCACCCTGCGCGTGGATCGTGTCCTTGCCGCTCCCGCCGTTGATGCTCAATTCGATGATACTCACGAGGCTCAGAGTGTTGATCACCACGCGGTCATTGCCGGCCCCGGCGTTCACTTCGGCACGCTCGATCGTGCTGTCGATCAAGTCGACGTTGTAGGTGCCGTCGGAAATCCTCATCTCACCATTCGTTTTTTGCCTGATGCTGAAGGTGTCCTTGGTCGAGAGACCGTTGAACTGGGCGGTATCGTCGGCGTCGCCGCCGTCCAATTTGTCGGAGCCGTCACCGGCGTTCCAGATCAGGAGGTCGTTGCCGCCTCCGCCCTGCAGCGTATCGATGCCACCCTGGCCCCGCAGCTCGTCAGAGTCGGCACCGCCGCGGATGAGGTCTCTGCCGCTGCCACCATAGAGTGAATCGTTGCCGACGTTGCCGTCCATCGTGTCGTGGCCGCCGCCGCCGTTGAGATAATCGTTGCCGGCGGCGATCGAGAACGGATCGGCGTCGTCACCGTTGAGCACGTCGTTACCGGCGCCGCCGTAGAGCGAGTCGTTGCCGTAGGAACCCTCGATCGTGTCCGAGCCGTCCTGGCCCTTGAGACTGTCGTCCTGGCGTCCGCCGAATATCACGTCGTCGCCGCCGCCACCAAGCAGCGAGTCGTTGGCGTCGCCGCCGTCGAGCGTGTCGTCACCAGCGGATCCGGTCAACTTGTCGGGACCGTCCTGGCCGGACATCGAGTCGTCGCCGCTGCCCCCGTCGAGGTAGTCGCCGTCAGCACCGCCGAGCATCACGTCGTCGCCGCTGTTGCCCCGCAGGATGTCCGCGCCACTGCCGCCGTCGAACTTGTCGTCGCCGCTGCCGCCGAGCATCGAGTCCGAATCGCCCTCGCCGTACAACTCGTCGTTGCCGGCGTTACCGTTGATCGTGTCCTGGCCACCACCACCGTACACCGTGTCATGTCCTTGGTTGCCGAGGATCGAGTCGTTGCCGATGTCGGTCGTGCCGATCGCGTCACCGTAGATCATGTCGTTGCCGTGACCACCGTCGATCGTGTCGTCGCCGTCGCCACCCTCGATCGTGTCGTGACCGTGGTCGCCGTAGATCAGGTCGTCACCGTCGCCGTTGAGGATTACGTCGTCACCGTGGCTGCCGTCGATCGTGTCGTCACCATCACCACCGTCGATCGTGTCGTGACCGTGGTCGCCGTAGATCGTGTTCGCTCCGTTACCGCCCGTGATCCGGTCGTTGCCGTGACCACCGTCGATAACGTCGTCGGCGTTGGCACTGCCGAGAATCGTGTCGTGGCCGTTGCCTCCCTCGATGTAGATCGACAGGTCGGGATGGCTGTAAACCGACGTGGTGATGCCCGAGAGATTGATCACGTTGCTGCCGGCATTGCCCCTGACAACGATCCGCTCAACCTGTGACGCCGGCAATGCACCCAGGCTGCTGACCAACTCGCTGTTGGCCATGACCTGTACATTGCCACTCGCGTCGGCACCCACCACGATCACGTCCGCACCGTTGTCATCGGCCGCTTTGATCGTGAGCTCGCCGTAGGAAGTAAACAGGGCACTGACCGAGAGCAGTGTCCGGTCTTCCAGCTTCTCGAGACTACCGCTCGACTGCCGTGATCGACGTCGACGATGACCCAAGACGGATCGAGAAATGCGGTGACGTAGCGAATCTAGCCATGAGTTGAAGAACATGCTTCCCATCCCTGGGCGTAGTCATCTCTATAGACCGCAACACCCGGATATCCCGGGCGATCGAACTAATCCTGCTTATCGACGCAAATCCCTCTACCGCTCGCGGCAATTCCTACCTGCCTCAAGAAGAGCCCAGAGTGCCCATGTTCCAAACCAACCTGACGCCTGGAACCGGCTAGCCTCTCAATATGTCAACCTGGGGGGCCTGGGGGGACAGTCCTGGTCCGATCCGGGCCCAGGGACTGGCTCACGCCGCAGGCGGGTGCCTGTCCTCAATCAGACGGAGTGGAGCACCCACGTTTGTTTGGTAAGTCCGCCGGATTTTTAGACCGAGTCGATCCATCTCCCGGTCAATCGGAACTGCTCATCGATTTCTTCGGCCGCCCCGACGAGCACATCGGCGCCCTGGTTTCCGGCGATGGTATCTCGGGAACCGCCCTGTCCATTGATGTAGTCATCGCCGTCCCCGCCGAGTGCCACATCATTGCCGCCTCCGCCAAATAGCGAATCGTGGCCGTCGCCGCCGACGAGCAGGTCATTCCCACTGCCCCCGTTGACCCGGTCGTTGCCGTCTCCGGCGGAGATCCGGTCGTGTCCATTTTGTCCGAGGATCGTGTCGTGCCCGTCGCCTCCGTGGATCAGGTCGTTGCCGCCTGCGCCGGAGATCCAATCGAGGCCGTGTCCTCCGACGAGCGAGTCGTCTCCGGAGTTTCCGACGAGCGAGTCGTTATCGGTTCCGCCATCGAGTCGATCGTTACCGGATCCGCCAAACAGTCGATCTTGTCCGCTCTGGCCTTCGAGCAGATCGTTGCCTGCGGCTCCATTGAGTCGATCATCACCGGTGCCGCCGGTCAGCGAATCGTGTCCGGCTCCGCCCATCAGCGTGTCGTGGTCCGGACCACCCTGCAGAACGTCTTCTCCGGCACCGCCCTCGATCCGGTCATTTCCCTTCTGCCCATCCAGCCGATCGTTGCCGTCGCCTCCGTCGAGCTGATCGCTGCCGTCTCCGCCTCGCACCACGTCGTTTCCGTCTCCGGCGACGAGCGTATCATCGCCGGTGCCTCCATCGAGCGTTTCGGCTGCGTCGCTGCCGATGATCCGATCATTCCCGTTACCGCCGCGCAGTGAGAGTGCGGCCGAGTGGATTCCGGCCTCCGAGGCATCGATCGTATCTCCGGAGGCTTCGCCCCTGAGGTTGATCTCGACCAGCGGTACAGCTTCGAGTCTGACGGCTCGCAGCGTGTCGCGGCCGGGTCCTCCGAGCACATCGAGTCGTTCGGTCGAGTTGGAGAGCGTGACGGTGTGGGGTGTTTCGAGCACCAGCAGCAGTCCGTCGGGGCTGGTGGTGACCGTAAACAGGTTGTTCTGGCTGTTGCCCCGAATTTCGGCCCGATCGTACCCGGCTTCACCGTCGAGGAAATCGTTGCCACCGGCCAGGTTCCACCACAGCCGATCGTCTCCGGCCCCGCCCAGCACGGTATCGTGTCCACCTTGTCCCTTGAGCGTATCGTGTCCGGCCTTGCCGTCGAGCCGATCGTGGCCACCTCCGCCGTAGAGCTTGTCGTTGCCGTCTCCGGCATCGAGCAGGTCTGCCGAGCCACCTCCGTTGAGCGTATCGTTGCCCGAGCCTCCCTCGAGCGTATCGCTTCCGCCTCCGCCGTAGACCCAATCGTTCCCGGATTCGCCGATCGCGAGGTCGTTGCCGGCCTGTCCGTTGAGCGTATCGTCGCCGGTGCTTCCTTCGAGCCGGTCGTTTCCGCCTCCACCGAGCACCCGGTCCGCTTCGCTGCCTGCGTAGAGCGTATCGTTTCCGGATCCGCCGCTGAGTGTATCTCGTCCCGAGTCGCCATTGACGAGGTCGTGGCCGCCCCCGGCGTTGAGCGAGTCGTTGCCGGCGGCACCTTCGAGCGTGTCGTTGCCGTCGTGGCCCTTGATCGAGTCGTTGCCCGAGTGACCCTGGAGCAGATCGTGGCCACCTCCGCCCAACAGCGTATCGTTGCCGTTTTCGCCGGCGAGCAGATCGTTGCCCGAGCCACCGTTGAGTGTATCGCCGGCGGGTCCTCCGATCAGGGTATCGTGTCCGTTGCCACCCACGAGATGGTCGGCTCCGCTGTCGGCAGTCCCGGCCGAGTCGCCGTAGATCAGGTCGGCTCCATCTCCACCGGTGACGGTATCGGCTCCGTGTCCGCCGAAGATGGTGTCGGCTCCGTCGTTCCCATCGATCGAGTAGTTGCCGGTGTCACCGTAGACCAGGTCGTTGCCGTGCCCGCCGTCGATGCGATCGCCACCGGAGTTGCCATCGATGGTGTCGTTGCCGTGACCTCCGACGAGTCGATTGCGACCGGTACCGCCGTCGATGCGGTCGTTGCCGTTACCGCCCTTGAGCGTATCGTGGAGATTGGCCGAGCCCCGTAGCGTATCGTGGCCGTCTCGGCCGTCGACGGTGATCTTCGCGCCGCCGCCGTAGCGGAAGACCCCGGCGGTGACGGCTGAGAGATCGATGAGATTATTGCCGGGTCCGCCGGTGATGGTGATCTTGCGGACCGCGGCGGCGTTGACGTTGCCGAGGCTGGTCAGCGGAGCCAGCGGCTGGCCGGGCTCGGCGGTCAGTACCTGGGCTCGGCCCGATTGCGAGGGGTGCTCGCGGACGACGATCGTATCGTCGTCGTAGGAGGTGATTGAGAGATCCCCGGTGGCGTCGATGAACAGCGCGGTGACTGAGAGCAGCGTGTGGTCTTCGAGCCGCTGGATGCGCAGTCCCGGTCTCCGGCGTCTGCGGTGGATCGTCATGGTGGTCTCGATCAGGGTGAGCCCGCGGGTTCCATCATGAGACTCCCGCCGGAGCATTGTCCAACGCAAAAACAGCCCAGGGACTGGCTCTCGGGCGCCACCGGCGGCCGGCTGGCCGTTCCCCAAGCCAGCCTGTCCGCCAGCCCACCGCAGGTGAATCACACAACCAGCTGACCCCAACCCCTGTCATTCCTCGCTCCGCTGGGAATGACAGAGTTGGCGTATGACCACCACGAGCCGGCGGGGCCTACGCTACCCAATCCACCCAGATCGGGCTGGTCCAGGCCATCTCCTGGTCGACCTGCACCACTCGCACCCAGTACGGGTTGATCCCCGCCCGAGGCTGCTCGTCTCGGAACGTGCAGTGGGCCAGTGATTCACCGTGCCGAGGTGCGAGCCCCAGGTCCAGTTGACGGTCGCGGACGCCCAGGTCGATGCTCCGAGTCGACTCGGACAACTCACCCAACCG
>Ga0310123_10000384_pt1 | contig 39876 bp, 32 predicted proteins | sample CB6_AW_1057_MG_FD_203505 | JGI IMG/M metagenome (GOLD analysis project Ga0310123, IMG submission 203505) | Marine microbial communities from Western Arctic Ocean, Canada - CB6_AW_1057 | ecosystem: Environmental > Aquatic > Marine > Oceanic | place: Canada: Western Arctic Ocean | collected... | reverse complement strand
CCGTCCCTTTGGGCTGCTGCTTAATTAACTCCACAACCTGCATCACATCGTCATCGCTCAACATCAGGCCGACCGATGTCAGGCGATGCGCGACGGCCCGTCGGCCACTGTGCCGTCCAAGAACCAGCTGAATCCCGTCAGCGCCCACGACTTCCGGCCGAAATGGCAGATAGGTATCAGGATGTTTCAGTAGTCCGTCCTGGTGGATACCGGCTTCTGTGGCAAAAATATTTGAACCGCCAACGGGTTTCATGCGAGGTATCATGACTCCGGTGAGATCGGCAACAAGCTCGCACAATGGAGCGAGTTTGGTTGTGTCCATCCGGAACGTGCGATTGTACTGATCCGGATGCATCGCCAGTGCCATGACGACTTCTTCGAGCGACGCATTGCCGGCGCGTTCTCCGATACCGTTGACTGTACACTGGACAACATTGGCTCCTTCCCGGATGCAGGACAGTGTGTTGGCCACCGCCAGTCCCAGGTCGTTGTGAAAGTGAACAGCCAGGAGGGCGCGATCCAGATTGTGAACCCTGTCCTGAATTGTCTTGACGAAATCTGCCGCTTTTTCTGGCGTCAACACACCCACGGTGTCCGGAAACCCAATCGTCGTGGCGCCGCTGTCGATTGCTTCGATGTAACACTTGCACAGAAAGTCAATTTCAGTGCGGCTGGCGTCTTCCGGACTAAAGGCAATGATCCTGAAGCGGTTAGTGGCATAGTTGATGGAATCCGTGATGATTCGCAGAACCTGTGTCTGGTCTTTGTCGAGCTTATGTTTGCGGTGCAGAGGACTTGTTCCACAGAACAGACTCACACCGCGTTTATGGTCCGGGTTCCCATCCAGCGCCCGGTCAGCAGCATCGACATCGGACTTAACCGTCCGGCACAGAGCTGTGATGACCGGCTTCCTGATGACTCCAATCATTTTACGAATGGCTTCGACATCTTGTTCACTGGATGCCGGAAATCCCGCGTCCAGCGAATGCACGCCAGCCGTCTCCAGTGCTTTGGCAATCTGCAGCTTGTCGCTGGGGTCGAGGGTGGCGCCTGGCATCTGTTCACCGTCGCGCAGCGTCGTATCACTGAACAGGACTTTGCCCGATCGTTTGTGATACCTGATGACGGCCTGTCGCACGGTATCGATCACACGTTCGTGTACTCGCTGAGGCAGTCTCCTGGATGTCATAACTCGTCCGACGCTCTGAATTTGAATGTACCGCCACATCGGGAAATATGACCCTGACGAGCCAATCGTAACAGATTCACTCACGTTACTCATCACGAGTCCTGCAGAGCAACTCGATCACCGTCGGGATTGACATCAGAAACGAAAATCCGGGAGACTTATGCAGGTATTCCTTCACAGCCTGATGCGAAATGCAATCCATGATTTCCGTCACATTGATTGGTGACACCGCCAGTACGGAATTTGCCCCATTGGTCCACTGGCTCTGCGGCGAGCATCCATCCGTCGCTGCGAATTCGTTCGCCAATATTTTGGCGTGGGAATCCGTTAGCGGAGCACAGCAAAAACATCCACTGACGCTGGTATTTCAGTCCTTTTCGGATCAATTTGCACCGAAGGAAGTTGACCGTCTTATTGGCGCGACCCTGTTTTCCGGATTGCTGTGCTGTTTCGGTGCATGGTGTGAAGGCGATGGCCGTACTCGACGCATCTGGCCTGACAGCGTTCGTGTCCCCGTACGATATGCGAAACAGGTGATTCAGGACGAGCTTCGCCGGATGCAATCCGGCCATTGTCCACTGCCGCCGACCGCCGCCCGTGACGAAATCTTTCTGCACCGGCAGCCGGGCGATTCTGATGAACGAGCACATGGAAAAGGTAGTGCACTGGTGATTAGTACCGACCGAGTTTACCGATCGACATTTGCCCAGGTATTGGACGGCGACGGGTGGAATGCAACCGCTGCCGGACTGGATCTGAACGGACTGCGATACGTCCGTCGGCCACGCCTGCTGGTGCATGACCTGGATCCTCAAAGTCCCGCCGTCAATCGATCCTTACACTCGTGTCTGAGACGATTTCCGCACGCGGACATATTCGGTCTGGCCAGTATGCCTCAGCGACTTGAGACATTTGAAGGCCACGAGTTTCCAATTGTGGCGAAACTTGACCCCCGTCGTGCTGTTCAGTGGATTGAGTCCGTAAGGACCGCCGCAGCGACTCGGCGATAAGTGTAATCTGTCTGCTGTACGGATCATTTAAGGATGTAGGTAAGTCCACGGCCGGACAGGAGCAGTAATGGCGATTGACGATCCTGTGGTGTGCGCATGCAAAAGCCGCTCGGCCAGGCCAGACCGAGCGGCTTTGCTTGTGCGACGTCTGAACACAGTAAACGCAGACCTAGAAATCGGTTCCGCTGAGCGGAATTTCGGCGGTCGATTCGCCGGCCACCACGAGACTGCTCTTCTCTCGGGTTGCCCCCGGGGTCATCAGTCTCAGGTACACACCCTGGTCGATGCTGTCGTTAAGTGTCCTGACAGACCCGTCACAGAATCCCACGACAACGATCCCCGGATGCAGCGAACTGAGATATGGGGTCTGTCCCTCAGCACCGGTCTTTCCATCATTCGGGAAAATTCCGCTTACGACGTTGTATCCCCCCCCGTAAATCAGAGACTCCGATGGAGATGCTGAGAGGGTCACTGGAGCGATGAATGTGCAGCTTTTGTGTTCCGGAGATGCCCAGGTTGTTGAACCGTCGACAGGTCCAGGAAGTATGTTTTCCACATCGGAACCTGCCATCAGGTTTTCACCAATCATCAGTGTGTTGGTGGCACCGTCATAAATACGTCCAAGATTTGCACTGGAGTTTTTCACACCAGAGACTTGATTCTCAGCCCAGAAAACTCCTGTCGTTCTGGTGATCGCTGTATCATTCCCATCCATACCGGCCGGAAGCACCCAATCCAGAGCTTCCTGATTGAAATTGTGATCTGCACCGCCACTACCGACTCCGTCACCAAATCCGGCATTTACCACATAGCTGAGGCCACCGGCCGCCTGGAACGCAGAATCGTCGTCCGGACACGCCAGCGATGGAATATTAAATATGGACAAAGCAGGATTTGGATTTGGCGTCGTTTCGTCCGGAAGAGTCAACGCGGTCAGTGCGGATGTTTTGTCCCAGCGATCATAGATTGGCGTGTGATCCAGATAGGGAAGAAGTTCAACCACCCAGCTTCGCTGCGGCAGCGGGACACCGGCGGACAGAGACGGATACGCAGAACTGTTGATAAAATATCCATATTGGGGCAGTTGATTCGCATGTGCTGTTGCCCAGCCATGAATTGCCGTGGCAATATTTTTCTGGTTGTTCAGGCACTGTGTCCGTCGAGCGGCTTCACGCGCGTTTTGGACTGCTGGAAGCAACAGTGACATCAGTGTGGCAATGATCGAAATCACCACCAGCAGCTCGATTAGCGTAAATCCGCGCCGTGATTGCCGGCGAGATGTTGTCAGACGTCGTACCTGCATGAGCCTTCTCCGAGGACGGGTTTGTTGCTATTCACCAGCCGCTGTGGGCTGAAAGGGCCTGTTTCATTTCCCTCAGTAACGCAAATTCTGTGGCAATTCAGCCAAAAACACGAAAAGAACCGAATCCAGTTCATGTGATTGTTCTTAACTCAGTTTAGATAAACGAGTTGCAGCATATGACCTATTCTGTACGGTTGCAAGAGCCGCTGGAAGTGCGGCTATTGCACGTACGCGGTTGATGTTGCAAAGCGGGACGTTTGACAAACATATCGGCTGAAATCGCCGCATGTCGGTGCAATTTGTGATGATTCGTCGCAAAGTCGTCGGTTGTCTCACTTTGGACAGGTTTGTTCCCACGAAACAATCTTTTCGGCAACATTGTCGTTCGTCACCGCAATCGGGCTGTCCGGTACAGTCCACCACAGAATGCACTCAGACGACAAAGTCAATCCTTGGTCTTCTGACGACAGGCCCCGCGCCGGTCCTCCAGATATTCCACACGTTTTGCAGCATAATCCTTCACTGAAATTGAAATTTCCGGTGCTGAATCAGTTCGAGCTGCCTCATAATGCTGCTGCAGAAACGGGACACACCAACCACAGCCGGTTCCCGCACCACCACATTCGCTCAATTGACTGGCCACATTCGGCTGATGAATCCGTGCAAAGTTCATCACCTTGCGGTGGGTCACCTGAAAACAATAACAGAGAAGATCGTCGGGCTGCATTTTAGTTGGCAGTTCTCAACTTGCAGTTTTTAAGGACTACAGAACTCACTCTCGGCTGCCAAGTAAAAACCCTTGCACCGCCAGCTATCCGAGCAGCGACGCCAGCAATACTTCTGACGACCCCTGTGAAGATGGCAAGACCGAGAGTTCTCACAGAAGTATCCTGAGATAGGCTCTGTTAGGCAGGTGGAACTCCTGCAGGCCCGTTTTCGACACTGCGTCGCGCCGACCATCTGTATAAAGCAGGAACGTCGGTCGCCGCTCATGATTGTTTATTTGAGGATGAAGTTCGCCCGGGGGCCGAAGGACGACGTATAAAACACAGCTCAGCGAAAACTCGTCCTCCTGTTTGCGGGATAGTCTGCATTCAGCCGGTGTGCCTTCTATCGTACCACAATGCGGTGACCATTGACCCCACATTATTTGTCTGGCGATGCTGGCAGGATTCCGGACATTTTGAGAATATCCTGGAAGCAAGTCGTCCGGAGCATGTAACTGGTTTGTCCTGAGGGAGTCTGTACACGTGAGGCGTATTCTTTGTGCTGTGATTCTGATCTTCAACGGGGCTCCCGGTGATCCGGCCACTGCCGCAGATTCCACGCGAACACCGGACATTGCTCTCGATCCGCTCGACACCCCGAATGATCTCGAAGCTTCACTCGTTGCCGCTGAACCAACTTTGCTCAGCCCTTCCACAATTGACGTCGATCATATGGGACGGATCTGGGTCGCAGAAGTTGTCAACTATCGCCGTTTTGCCAACAAGGAACGCGAGGATCGTGTAAAAGGGGACCGGATTCTGGTCCTGCAGGACACGGATGGCAATGGCAGTATCGATTCCAGCCACACGTATTATCAGGGCCGCGACATCGATTCAGCTCATGGCATCTGCGTGCTGGGCAATCGAGTCATCGTCTCCGCACTCGACAGCGTGATCAGTTTTTATGATGACAACGGCGACCTGCGGCCGGATCGCAGGGAAGTGATGTTTACGGGAGTGCAGGGAGTTCAGCACGATCACGGAATTCATAGTTTCACATTCGGTCCGGATGGCCGCCTGTACTTCAATTTCGGTAATCAAGGCAAAGAACTTCATAGACCGGATGGTTCGATCGTGATCGACATTGCGGGAAAAGAGGTTAGAGCCCACCGACACCCGTATCAGGAAGGCATGGTCTTTCGCTGTGATCTGAAGGGCAACAACGTAGAAACACTGGCTTGGAATTTCCGCAACAACTGGGAATTGGCCGTCGACAGCTTCGGCACGATCTGGCAGTCGGATAACGATGACGATGGCAACCGAGCCACACGCATCAACTTCGTGATGGAATACGGCAACTACGGATACAAAGATGAACTCACCGGAGCCGGCTGGAAAACCCCTCGCACGGGAATGGAAGCAGAAATTCCCCTTCAGCACTGGCATTTGAACGATCCCGGCGTCATTCCGAATGTGATCATCACCGGGGCAGGTGCCCCCTGCGGCATTGAAGTCTATGAAGGCTCACTTCTGCCGGAGCGTTTTCACAATCAGCTGCTTCACAGTGATGCCGGAGTCAACGTCGTACGCAGCTACCAGGTATCAGCGGATGGCGCAGGGTTCAGTGCATCCATCAATCCAATTCTGTCAGGCACGCGAGATCTCTGGTTCCGCCCCTGCGACGTGAGCATCGCCGCTGACGGGTCGATCATCATTGCGGACTGGTATGACCCCGGTGTGGGCGGACATCGTCAGGGTGATGTTGATCGAGGCCGCCTGTTTCGCATTGCTCCGAAGGGTTCGACCTGGCATCATCCATCGTTTGAGTTCGACACCATCGACGGAGCAATTGACGGACTGTTGAGCTGTAACCGTGATGCCCGCTATCTGGGCTGGCAGATACTGGCGGACGCCGGTCTCGATGCTGAAATCCAGCTGCAGAAAGTTTTTCAAGAGAATGATAATCCACGATTCCGCGCCAGAGCTCTGTGGCTGCTGGGACGCCTTGAGGGTCGAACCCAGCACTATCTTTCCATGGCAGCAAACGACGCGAATCCAAATATTCGCATTGTGGCATTGAGACTCGCGCGCCAGCTGCAGGTCATACTGCCGGACATTATTCAGCGACTGACCGACGACGAATCACCCGCTGTCCGGCGGGAATGTGCCATTGCGCTCTGCAATCTTCCTCCGGGTGCGCGTGCCGCGCTGTGGGTACCGCTGGCACAATCACTTCCACCGGATGATCGCTGGTTCCTGGAAGCCCTAGGTATCGGCGCTCAGGGAATTTGGAATGAGTGTCTGAATCGCCTGACTCATGACTCATCATCCAGGGTTGTGGCTCCCGAGGTCATGGACGCCATTTTGTGGCGCAGTCGGTCAGCCAGGTCGGCGGGACTCATTGCCCAAAAGATCTCACGCCTTGCTTTGCGGTCTGATACCGGCCCAGATCAGCTTGCACGCTGGTTTCGGGCACTCGATTTTCAGCAACGTGACAGCGTGCATCATGAGGCTCTGGCACTGGTAAAACCCTCTCAACTCAGTTCACTCAGACCGAAAATCGCGTCCTTCGTGGCGTCGGAATCATTGGCACGCATCAGACCAGGGCAGCTGGAGAGCAATGTGGCAGCAACAGCAGCGCTGGACGCCTCACTGAATTATCTGGACACACAACAGAGAATCGCTGCGATTGAATGGTTTCGAATCGAATTCCGTTATCGCGAATTGGCTGATCTCGTGATGGCAGCGCCAGGGTCTCAGCAGTGTGTTGCGGCGGTGAACAGCCTGCTGAAACTGGATCAAAATCAATTGCTCCTTGAGATCATGAATGGAGATTCAGCGCAAGCGGCCGCAGCCGTCCTCGTCGGCATCGGTAATTCGCGCAACCCCGGGTTCACTGATGAACTGCTCGCAGTAGTTGATGACGAAGATGCCGATCCTGATGTCCGTCGCGCGGCTGTGCGGTCGAGCCTCAAGTTCCTGAGCGTCGCAAAAAAAATTGTCGCTCGAACACAGGACGGAAGCATCAGCGGCAGCCTTCTTCAAACAGTCGCTGCCGGGCTGCACGGGTCGTCCGAGGCGCAGCTTCGCAGTATCGGACAGAAAATATTTCCGTTGCCTGAAAACAAAGCGGGGAAACAGCTTCCTTCGATCCGGGAATTGATGGCTCGCAAAGGTGACGCTAAGAACGGGCGACTGGTTTATAATACTGCCGGTACGTGTCACAAATGTCATGTGGTCAATAAGATCGGGCGGAACCTCGGTCCGGATCTGTCAGAGATCGGAAGCAAACTCAGTCGCCAGGCGTTGCTGGAGTCCGTGCTGTTCCCCAGTGCCGGAATCAGCCACAACTATGATGCATGGACACTTTTGCTGATTAATGGCATAACCCTGTCCGGCCTGATCACCAGTGAAACGGACGAGAACATCGTGCTCGTGGATAACGAAGCGATCCTTCACACGGTCGCGACCGGTGACATTGAGGAAAAGATTCGGCAGTCAGTGTCTCTGATGCCAGCCGACCTGCAGAAGATCCTGACGACTCAGGAACTGGTCGATGTCGTGGCATATATGGAGACGCTCAAAAAAGCGGCCGATTAGTTCAACGGCGATGGTCTCATGATGGATCGACCGCCAAACATCCATTAGAGATGCCTGGCAATTGATGCCTCGAATCAAACATCATCAGGTGTCGCCCAGTGTTTGTCACGGTACATGCGGCGGGTCAGCAGACTAGCCTGCTCGTCCCCAATGATTTGTTCGGTACTCGGATCAAACTGGACAGATCTGCCGGTTCGAGAAACGATGTTGCCCAAATGGCATAATGCCGATGAGAGATGCCCGGCTTCGATCCCGGCATTCAGAGGAGTGCCGTTTCGGATGGCATCAAGGAAATTCCGTTGATGTGCATCCTCCCGGTCCTCGGGAATGTCCTCGATCGTCCGAAGTTTATTCCTGGGACCAAACAGTTCCCAGCCGGAGTCGGTCGACTTCATCATTCCCTCGGTTCCATAGAAGATCGTACTGGTTCCCGGCGCATCTTCGCGATACGGAGACCAAATGCGCTGCTCATACAGAAGAAGTCGCTTGTTACCGATTACCCCGTCAGCGGGGTACTCGAAAGTCATCTGGTAGGTGTCGGGAAACTGCTGATCGTCGTCAAAGTAGAGCTTTGAACCGTAACCGGTAATAAAACTCGGATGCGTATCCACGCCGAGTCCCCACCGAGCCACATCGATTCCATGTACTCCATCGTTGCCAATGTCCCCCGTTCCAAAGTTATAGAACCAGTGCCAGTGGTAGTGAACGAAGTTGGACTGGTACGGACGCCACTCAGCCGGCCCCACCCACAGGTCATAGTCGATGTGATCGGGAGGCTGGGAAGGCTGGCGGTGTCCAATGTTGGCCCTTTTCTGGCTGTTGATATGTTTGGCGATCAGAACGTCACCGATGGCACCTTCGCGCAACAACTGAATTGCTGACCTGAAAGTGCCTCTCGAACGACTTTGCGTACCATGCTGCATCACACGTTCGTTTCTGCGAGCCACATTGATCATCAGTCTGCCTTCCCGCAAACTGTGTGAACATGGCTTTTCAACATAAACGTGTTTCCCGGCTTCACAGGCAAGAATTGCTGCCGGAGCATGCCAGTGATCGCACGCCGCGATCACGACGGCGTCAATTGCCTTGTCGTCAAGAATTCTTCTCAGGTCCGACACCGCGTGATGCGCACCTGTGGCGTCTCTGGCTTTTGAGGCGCGCCGACCGTCCGGATCGCAGACATACCGGACAGAGGCGTCGTTCTGTGAAGCGATCAATGTCGCCACGGTGATGCCACGACCGCCGCATCCGATGAGTCCGACATTTACCCGTTCGTTAGCTCCATGAGCACTGGCGTGGCGAACTGACGAACTCAGCAGGCCTGCAACGGCTGCCCCGCTGCCTGTTCGTTTCAGAAATGTTCTGCGGTCCGACTGGTTCATCATGTGCGATAATTGCATACTGGCAGTTCCATAAGCGTGGTCCGGCTGAGAAAATCGCGCCCCGCAGTCGGCAAGCTCAACTGTATCTCGGCAGGTCATTATAGAAAACTTGGCACATGAGTCAGCGCTTACTGTTTGCGCTTTCTGCGAATATCCAGAGTCTGGTCTGTATCAGCATGCTGCAGCCAACTCAAGCCGGCGATCCTGCCACTAGGGGCCCACAACGTAAGGTCCGTGTCGGTGTCATCACGCAGGAAGACGGTCCGCATTGGGGGATTTATTTCTCGGCAATCGCCAACAGCAGTTCGGTGTCCGGAGTGGCTGTAGCAGATTCCAACGGAACGACTTTCGAGACAGCGAAGACGAAGTTCGGCCGGCGTCATGACTTTCAGCCGTATCGCAATCCCCAAATAATGCTCCGGGAGTTCCAACCGGACCTGGTAATTGTAGCTCTGGCAGCTCACCGCGCGTCGGCTCAGATTTGGTCGGCCCTCTCTGCCGGCTGTCACGTCCTGGCCGAAAACCGGCGTGTGTCAGCACAGATGACTTCAGGGCACTCGTCCAGCTGGCCGCTACAAAGAAATTAAATCTGATGCTTGCACTTCCCGGGCGTGTTACACCTCAAACGCTGTGCGAAAAGGAAATCGTCGCAGCAGGATGGCTCGGACGGCTTTACGGTGTGACATTTTTTTTCTGTGAAGGATCAGGCTCGGCTGACTCGTCCGAACTATCAAAAGTCGTGGTTCGCGTTTCGGGAACAGGCTGGTGGCGGCCATTTGATCTGGCTGGGTATTCACGATCTGGACCGGGTTTGCTTTATCACGAATAATCGGGTTGAAAAAATCACCCGATTTGCCATGAATGCAGGTGGGCAGCCGGTTGAAATCGAAGATTCCGAAGCTGTTGCATTCCGCTTTCAGAGCGGCATGCTTGGATCATTTCAGGGAGGCTATTACGTGGAAGGGGGAGCTTCACACACCGGCATGACACTGTGGAGTTCGCGGGGCTGGATGAAACTGTCCGGTCGCCGCGGTTCCGATGGTTCGGTTCGTTCGTTTCAGTGGTATTCAACGCACCCCGAAGCGCCGCATGGCGTCCAGACTGAATCGGATCAGGGTGGAACGAATGCCTATCAACTCTTCGTGCAGGCGGCCATAGACGCTGCCCGCGGCGCTCGCCCTGCACCACTGACCCCGCAAGACAGCCTGCACGTTTTGGACGTAATCTTCGGCGGCTATCGGGCGTCTGAGACAGGAATAGCGCAAACCATTCCTGTTTCAATCCAATGAATGATCTCCCGAAAACCTGCCTTCCTGACTGGGAAGTGGCAAACCTGCCCGAACCCAAGCCGCTCGGGTTGCACAATCTGACTGGTTTCATTGGTCCCGGCATAGTGATGTGCGGAATTCAGATTGGTGGTGGCGAGTGGCTGTTTGGGCCGGCAATTACAGCTAAATATGGTGGTGGTCTGATGTGGATCGCCACGGTCGCGATCGTATGTCAGGTCTTTTACAACGTCGAATGCGCACGCTACGCGCTGTATACCGGCGAGCCCGTTTTTACAGGATTCATGCGGACCCGACCAGGACCCGGGTTCTGGGTCAGTATTGCGATGCTGCTGAGCCTCGGGGCACTGATACCCGGTCTGTCAACGAATGCAGCGGTATTGGCCGCATCCCTGTATCTGGACCGTCCTCCAACTCCCGACGACACGGTCATCGTGAATGGCATTGCCTATGCGTGTCTGGCCCTTGTCGTTCTCCCCGTGCTGATCGGCGGCAAGGTTTACAACATGCTGCAGATCGTGATGACAGCCAAAGTCTTCATCGTCCTGAGCTACTGCCTGTTCGTCGGTGTATTTTTTGTCAGCTCTCAGGGTTGGATTGATATCTTCAGTGGGTTTCTGCAGTTTGGCAATGTGCCCGTTGACGATGGACAGGGTGGCGAAACCGTCGTGAATTCTGTCTCGCACTTCATTGAACATGGCGAGTTCCCCGTCGTGGCTCTGACCAGCATTGCAGTCCTTGGTGCTTTCGCGGGATACGCCGGCGGCGGCGGACTGAGTAATTCGACCTACAGTAACTTTGTTCGCGATAAAGGCTGGGGCATGGGAAGCCAGGTCGGTGCAATCGGCAGTGCGGTTGGCGGACGTAACGTTTCGCTTAGTCATATCGGAAAGGTCTTTCTGATCACCGACGACAATCTGAGGAAATGGAAGGGGTGGTGGAAGCACATTCTGACAGATCAGTTCTTAATCTGGATGCCCGGCTGTTTCATGGGCATGGCATTGCCCGCGCTGCTGTCGATTGAATTTGCCTCCAGTTCCCCCATGTTCGAGCAGGATGTTCCGTATGCACAATCGCTGATCTCGGCAGATGGTATTCGCCACGCGCCGGGAGTGAGTGCATCAACTCGTGAAATGCTCTGGACAGCCACGTTATTCGTGGGCCTGATAGTGTTTCTGCCAAGTCAGATGTCGATTGTTGACGATTTTTCCCGACGCTGGACGGACATCATCTGGTCCTCGAATCAGGCGATCCGCGATCGCCTGGAGCCACATCAGGTTGGTCGAATCTACTACTTGATTCTGGCGTGCTACGTGGGATGGTCATTCATGTCGGCAACAATTTTTCTGATGTTTGGTGACGCTCCGAAACTGATGGTGCTCGTGATCGCAAATTTCAACAACGTAGCACTGGGGGTGACCGCGTTTCACGTCCTGTGGCTGAACCTCCGGTTGCTGCCCAAGCCTCTTCGACCACGATGGTACAACCAACTTGGTATCATCGGGTGTGGCCTGTTCTATTGCGGCATGGCAGCACTGGTGTTCCGCGTCACGATACTTCCTCTGATCACTGGTTGAGGCTGAACGATGACTCACTCAATATTTGACCTGACGGGCAGAATTGCCGTTGTTTCGGGTGCCGCTCAGGGATTGGGGCGCGCGACGGCCGTTGCCGTGGCTGAACACGGCGCAGACGTCGCACTTGTCGATCGAAATGCCGCAGGTGCTGAAACCACTGCGGAAACCATCCGCGAGCTTGGCCGCAGGGTGCTTGTTTTGGAAACCGATGTTTCCGATCCACAGGCGATCTCGGATTTATTCAATCGAGTCGAATCCACATTTGGTCGAGTTGATTTTCTTGGAAATATAGCCGGCGAAGGACATCTGGCCGAACCTGAAAAACTGGCGATCGAAGACCTGCAGCGGGTTCTGCAGAACCTCGTGGTCGGCCGCTTCGCCATGTGTCAGGAAGCGGGGCGACGCATGTTGGCGCAGGGGCGAGGTTCGATCATGAATATCGGCTCGCTGGCCAGTTCAACAGCCCTGGGAAGGGGTCATATCGCCTACAGCATGGCAATGGGAGCAGTCATTCAGATGACGCGTGAACTCAGCACCGAATGGAGTCATCGGGGCGTGCGAGTCAACTGCGTGACTCCCGCGCAAGTCGTTAATCCCAGCTTGACCGCTCGGATGAACGATGATCCGACTCTCGAAGGCCGATTCCTCAAGGGCATCCCCGCCGGGCGTCTCGGTCAGCCTCAAGATATCATGGGACTGGCGGTCCTGTTTGCGTCGGACGCGTCTGAATGGCTCACGGGCGCGATCATTCCCATGGATGGTGGGAATATGGCAATGAACGCAGGTGGAACGCCAGGGCATGAACAACACGTCGTGCAAACCTTCCGTGGTGAAAAGAATTAACCACACCTAACGATCAGGTCACACAGCGACAAAGAAGTTGACCAGGCAATTCAGTAGACTGCGCCAGTAATTCAACACCGACTGTCAGCAAAAGGAGAATTAACTATGGCGAAGATTACAGAGTTCACGGGCTATACCAGCGACGATGAAATGCCTGACATTCCGAAACCAGAAACTCCTCCTGACCCCATGATTGTCAGCGTTCAGGACGGTGTGCCCGTAGTCTATCCCGGTTGTCACGGGCTGGGTGTTCGTGTTGTACATCCGGTCAATCCAAAGGCTCCGGCCAAAAATCTCGGGCTGGTACTGTTCTATGTCCCGCCCCATGTGGTGCTGGAACCGGGTTCACATCCAACTGAAGAAACTTACGTCATTCTGGAAGGCGAGGGGGAAATGACGTTTCACCGAGAGAAACACAGTGTGAAAAAAGGAGACTTCATATACCTCCCTTCGTGGTGCGTGCATGGCATTGAAAATACGGGAAATGAAACACTTGTCGTGCTCATCTGCACATCACCGCCGAATCCGTAGCAGCTGTTGCTGACCGGCCGGCCTGGTGTTTTGCTGTTCCCGTCTTTCTGATCCGGTATCGTTTATCGTGAGGACGACAGACTCTGATACTCCGGACCGCGGCGTTCGTAAGACGGTGGCACAGTCCAACGGGGCCGGACCGGCAGAAACAACTTAAGCCATAAAATGTCCACAGTCTGAGGCGACAGTGAAAGCACTGCTTTTGTGGCAGTCCCGGAAGTCCTTTTCCGTAACCGAACCCGGAAATCCGACTCGTCGACGTCCGATCAGAATCACGACACGCTGAACAACCTGTTGCTCCCGGCACCGAAGTGAGCAAAACAGGCCGGTCTTCATTGGGGCCATCATCGTCACTCAGAACGCTGTAGTGCACAGTCTCGTGATCCGTGGAAGTGCCTGGTACAGAAAGCCGGCCTTCGGGCAGGTTCACACCGGATATCCGACAGTTGGCTTCAGTCAAACTGCGATAGTTCGCGCAATGCGGCAGCCCCTGACAGGTATCAGTCATTCGCAGAAGAAGCAGTGGCAGACGCCATAGTTAAAAACCCGATCACGGCCTTCGAAAGATTTCAGCCACCGGCTGGAACACAACATCTTCGTCCAGAGGAAAAACCGGCCTGGCACATACAGCGTGTCCGAGACTCAAAAGGTTAGCGCTTGTGGCCCCGGGTGCGTCAACATTAATCAGCTTCGCGCACCAGTCAGCGTACATGTGCGGCTCGCAGTGCGGAGACTTGACAACCACCATGTCAAAATGCCGCGGATCCTGCCCGTTGGCGTGAAACCATGAACGATCAAACAGGCTGACCGGATATGTGCCGACCAGTAGTGTAACGTTGTCGGATTCCAGTACAGCCGTGTTACCCGAGTCCCAGCGCCAACCGAACGACTCACTTTGAAACCGGCCATCGGCGAGTGATCGGACGCGCGCATGAAGTTCCAGCGGCTCGAATCGAGCGGAATCCAGTGATCCACCGACAGTGATACGAATTTTTGTACCAATGCCCGCGTGAAAAGCCTTTTCCACGACTTCAGGATCAACAAGTGGAGTCAGGATTCTTCCGCGATATCCCTGTCGAAGTGCTTCGCGCAGGACCGCATTGCTGTCACCCGAGGCACCGGAGCTTGTTGCATCGGCAGCGTCCATTATCACCACGGTTCCTGACGTGACAGCAGCTGCCTGCTCCACAGCATCTTCCAGACTCGTCAGTGGCACCTGCATTTTTTCATGATGTTTCCAGAAGCGATTGGCAAGATCTATGGCATGTTCCTCAGCTGAGGCCTCGTTGTCGTTCATCACAACCAGGCTGTTCGTTCTCAATTCGGGAACGTCAGTGAACGGATTACCCCACATCACACCCGCCGCGAGCCCTGTCTCGCTTGCCTCGATTGCCTCTGCAAGTCGAATGCACTCAGAAATCGCCCCGGTGGCCGTGATCATTTCATCTCCGCGTGCGAGGACAGGAATCTTCACACGTGCGGTCACAGGGCGAGCCTGCCCGGCCAGAATTTTCAGAAGCAGCACCGCTGCCCGTGCTCCGGTTTCAAAAAAATCAACGTGCGGATAGGTATGGTAAACAACGACAGCATCACTGTGCTGCAGCATGCGATCGGTCAGAATTCCATGTATGTCCAGCGAGACAACAATGGGAATCTTTTCACCAAGAATACGCCGCGCTTCCTGAAGCAGATATCCTTCCGGATCATCTTCACCCTGGGCCTGCATCGCCCCGTGCAGTGCGAAATAAGCGGCATCAACTGTGCCTGCCTCAGACAGACCATTCAAAAATTCGCCACTCAGACGACGAAAACTCTCGGCAGCCAGGACGCCACCTGAGGTATTGGAACTGGTCGCGTACGCTGGAAACAGTTTGACGCTGTCGACGGTATCGAACACACTCAGTGCACCACCTAATTCTTCTCGAACTGTCCGATGGTAATCAATGACAGCCGGCCCGCGCGCCACACGAAAGTCTTCGTAACGGCTTGGCACCGGATTGAATGTCGAGACTTCCTGCTTACACTCCGCAATAACAATTTGTGGCATGACGAATTCCACCGCGTTAATGGCCTGTATGCATCAATACTGCCGGAGGGGAGTAGTTGATGACGACCCGGATGCAAACCGAATTCCGTCCGATACGCAGATGGGCGAACCACCGCTCTTAGAGCAGTGGTCGATACATTACGTGTGGGGGTACGTCACTCCCGTCCCCAGCAGGAAACAGGAAATAATGATATCACGAACGTGAAAAATTAGTTAAGGTAACCTGATGGTTTCCCGTTCACAGTGATCTATTTATGCCAGCAGTACGGGCACCCCCTGCCTGTCCGTCGTGCCGGCTGAAACCTGTCAATTTCCCGGACCAGCAGCAACGCCCCGCCAGATTGAACATCCCATGAATGTTTCTAAAGTGCAGGCACCGGCGATTGCCTTGCTTTAGTCATAGGCGGTGACGTTGTCTGCAGAAGAGTCACAGGACGCCGAATCGCAGGTGCCGGATGCCTTTGTCTTCGTGCCGCAGCCCGCTGAGTTTCCTCCCGCCAGCTCCGGTACATCTCTCGCGGGCGAGTTGGTGTTCGTGGCCCAAATCAATCGCCGTGGCGGGCTGAGACTGGACGGAAACGGCGACGACCGGCTGTATACCACGTTGGACCCATCCATTACTTCGCCATGCTTCCATAGGGATCGATCTGGTACAACGATGCTCCCGCAGAATTGCGTGACGTCCCTGTTGGGACGCACCTGCATGGCTATTTCTATGTGCCAGCGGCAGCAGAGGAATTGACAATTCCCCCGCCTCCGAAAGCCAAAGAACGCTATATTCCCAAATACAATCATGCGATCTCACTGGAAGATGACTTCAGTTTTACAAACGTCGTGGCCAGTCTTGAAAAATCATGTCGATTGACGCTCCGCCGCGCTACCCCATTGACGAAGCGCTGGGCGTTGTGCTGCGCCGCGACGCCAGTCGGAGGAGTAAACATTACGTTGTCTCCACGGGAAAGTCGGCGAAGAACGGAATCAACGGAAAGTACACGTTCGAAATTGATCTGGCGACACGAATCTGGAAGGAGCGCAGTCCAGCGCAGGTGTATGAACTCGCTCCGGAGTAAATCGTTCAATTGAACCTCACCTGGCATCAGGCTGGCTGTGAACGTTCCTGACTCACGCGAGCAGTGAATCGACGACGGTTCCATGAACGTCGGTCAGTCGAAACCTTCGCCCCTGGTGCTTATAAGTCAGAAGCTCATGATCAATGCCGAACAGATGCAGCATCGTGGCCTGCAGGTCGTGGACATGAACGCCGTTGCGAATTACGTTGTAGCCGAATTCGTCAGTCTCTCCCCAGGTCATGCCTGGTTTCACTCCTCCACCGGCCATCCAGATGGAAAAGCAGCGAGGATGATGATCGCGCCCGTAATTGTCGGCAGTCAGTTTTCCCTGACAATAGCTGGTTCTTCCAAACTCACCCCCCCACACAACCAGCGTATCTTCCAGGAGCCCGCGAGACCTCAGATCCTGAACAAGCGCGGCTGAGGGCTGGTCGGTTTCCTGACACTGACCGCGAATGTTTTTCGGCAGCTGATCGTGCTGATCCCATCCTCGGTGAAATAACTGGACGCAGCGAACACCACGTTCGACAAGTCGCCGTGCCAGAATGCAATTGGCAGCATAACTGCCCGGCTGACGAGACTGCGGTCCGTACAGATCGAATGTGGTCTCTGACTCACCGGTCAGATCGGTAACTTCCGGAACAGACGTCTGCATGCGAAATGCCATCTCGAACTGCTGAATTCGAGCTTCTATCGCACGATCTGTGATTTCGCTGTCGTTCAATTCGTGAAGTCGACGCAAATGGTTCAGCTGCAGTCGCCTCGCTTCGGCTGTGACACCGGAGGGGTTATTGAGAAACAGAATCGGGTCGCGGCCAGACCGAAATCGCACTCCCTGATGACTGGCCGGCAAAAAACCGCTGCCCCACAGACGGGAGTACACCGGCTGACCTCCCTGGCCTCGTGTCATCATGACGACGAATGTCGGTAAATTCCGATTCGCCGAACCCAGCCCATAACTCAGCCACGCGCCGGCGGACGGTCGTCCGGACAGCTGTGACCCTGTTTGCATGAAGGTGATCGCCGGATCGTGATTGATCGCCTCCGTGTGCAGTGAGTTGACGAAACACAATTCGTCGGCGATGGCGGCCGTATGAGGGAGAAGCTGGCTCACCCAGGCTCCGGACTTTCCGTACTGGTCGAATCTGAAATGCGATCCTGCCAGTGGCCATCGCGCCTGACTGTCCGACATACTGGTGAGTCGCTGGCCCTGCCTCACGGATTCAGGCAGCTCCTGTCCGTGTCGCCTCGTGAGCAGTGGCTTATGATCAAAGAGATCCAGTTGGGACGGTGCACCACTTTGAAACAGAAAAATCATTCGTTTTGCGCGCGGTAAGAAATACGGTCCCCGAACGGGTGAGGCTCCGTCAAGACCCAACGCATCTTCAGATGAAATAAGATCGGCCAGTGCCAGCGAGCCCACCCCATAGCCACAACGACTTAACAGCTGCCGTCGAGGGATATTGCCCACGCCAATTGCCCGATATTTGGAGTCAGCCTCACAAGAGAACGGGTGCGACTGAGCCATCAAATCCGCAGGCATCTGTGCCTGCACCAAACCATCAAAACTGCCACAGAGAAATCGTTTCACAGCTTCACCTGAAACTCAAAGAACCCCATCATCAGCTGAACGACAGCCGTCATACCAGCAAGGTCCTGCGGTGCCAGTGACTCATCCCGAGGTGTTTCACCGATGCTGACAAATCTGACGGCCGCATCACTATCAGCCTCATAAATCCGGATCTGACCTGCATGAGCATGCATCAGTTCCTGAATCTCCTTGTCACGCGGATGCCGACCCGTCAGTCTTCGAAATGCTTCGATGATGGCAGATTCCGTTGGTACGTTCTGATTCAGGACGTCTGTGGCCAGCACGCGGGCCGCTTCCACAAACTGCGGATCATTCAGAAGAACCAGGGCCTGATTTGGTGTGACGGTGGATTCACGACGAGCAACACAGACTTCCCGGCTGACGGCATCGAACGTCATCATATTGGGTGGAGGGACCGTGCGTTTCCAGAATGTATACAGACTGCGACGATACTGATTGTCTCCCTGATCCGCCTCAAATGTTTTCGGACCCACTTCCTTCCAGAGTCCTGCCGGCTGACTCGGCCGTACACTGGGACCACCAATCGTACGCACGAGCAGTCCGCTGGCGGTCAATGCAGCATCTCGAATCTGCTCAGCGCTCAGGCGATGGCGAGGCCCGCGTGCCAGCAGCCGGTTCTCCGGATCACGCTCGATGATTTCGGCAGGTAGCTGTGCCGACTGACAATAAGTGGCAGACGTCACGATCAGACGGCAAAACGCCTTCACATCCCAGCCATTTTCCATGAAATGTGCTGCGAGGTAGTCCATCAGCTCAGGATTGATCGGTTGTGCGCCCTGACTGCCAAAATCTTCCATGGTTGAAACAAGCCCCTCTCCGAAGAAAATCTTCCACAGCCGATTTACGGCTACACGGGCAACCAGAGGATGCTCGCGACGGAGCATCCAGTCAACAAGTTCCAGACGATTTCGCGGTGGTGGCGCGCCTGGATCAAGAAAGGCCGCCGGCACACCGGCCAGGACTTCATCACCGGGCTGATCATAGGCTCCCCGGTTCAATACACGTGCTGTGGCCGGACCCGGCTGTTCACGCATGATCATGATGGAACGAAGAGTGGCCACGAATTCGTTTTCAGCAACACGAGCTTCCTTCAATTTCCGACGAGCCCCCGCGCACTCCTTGTCCACACGTGCGGTATAATAAGCCAGCAACTCATCGTCGCCTGATGTATCCGGCGCCTCACCGAGAACATGTTTCAGTTCGAGCCTCGTCAGACAGGTGTGGTACAGCCGGAAGTCATCGACTTCGCCATTGCGAAATCCCAAATCGGCCGGGCGGGCGCCGATTTCCAGTGGTGCCCTCCTGCCCACGGGCAGTTGCGATGTGTCGTACAAATTATCCCGAACAACTTCGACCGGCACCTGTGCACCATTCAGATAAATTCTGATGCCCGCTGCCTGACTTGAACCATCGTATGTGATGCCAACGTGCGTCCATGTGTGGTTCGGCACGCACAGCTCGGTCGTCACTCGCAACGCATTTCCCGGCCAGAAATGACACAGACTGAATTCGATATGGCTGTCAGAATCGAGCGTCACCTCAAGACCCCGCTGACCCACCTCCCAAATCGGCTTCGAGTTGTGACAGACCACCATGCGCTGGCCGAGTTCTGTCGGACGCAGCCACATGGCAATGGTAAATACATCTGTCCGTTCGAACGCACCGGTGTTCTGCAGCCGGACTCCTTCATCGCCCGTGAAGCGAATCGATCGACCGATTTTACCGTCAACCAGATCTGCTGACCCCGGCAGGTTTTCTCTTGAATCAAAGGCCAGATGTACCAACGGTTCCGGCGCGGATACTGTCCTGAGGTCAACAGCCTTCCGCCACGCAGGAAACCGTTGTTGAGCATCTGCCTTCTGTTTCGACAGCGAAACTTCCGCCTGTAATATTTTTTCCCTGAGTGATTCATGCTGGTGGTGCTGATCCCCGGTGTACAGGAACGTGTTGGGGGTCGGTATCGCCGAGGTTTTCTCGGCGTATGTCCCCAGCTCATCGATATTTCCAAATAAGGCAAACAGACCGTAAAAGTCACGCTGAGAAATCGGGTCAAACTTGTGGTCGTGACAGCGGGCACATTCGATGGTCAGGCCAAGGAACGCAGTCCCGAAGGTCTGGGTACGATCAACAACATATTCAACGACAAATTCTTCCGGCAGCACACCGCCTTCCGCATTCTGTCGGTGCAGCCGATTGAATGCGGTGGCGACCAACTGGTCCTGGGTTGGACTGGGCAACAGGTCACCGGCAATCTGCCAGCGAATGAAATCACTGTAGGGAAGATTTCCATTGAAAGCCCGGATGATCCAGTCACGCCATGGCCAGAGGTGATTTTCATTATCGTTGTCGTAGCCGAACGTGTCCGCATAACGGGCCACGTCGACCCACTGCTGAGCCATCTGTTCACCGAACGCCGGCGACCTGAGTAACCGTTCAACGACTGTCTTCCAGGCCTCCTCGGAGTCATCAGTCAGGAACGCGTCGATCTCATTAATTGTTGCTGGCAACCCGGTGAGATCAACACTGACTCGGCGCAGCAATCTCTCACGGCCTGCGCCGGGACTCGGAGACAGACTTTCATCCTGCAGACGCTTCAGAACAAACTGGTCAACAGCGTTCCTGCTCCAGTTTGTCGGATCGTATACATCCGGCACCTGGATCGGAGGAACCGACTGAAACGCCCAGTGCCTCTCGTAGATGCCACCCTCCTGAATCCAGGTTCGCAGCGATGCAATTTCTTCTGACGAGAGATCACGATTCGCATCGGGTGGCGGCATGCGGACATCCGGATCCGACGAGGTAATCCGTCGTATCAACTCACTGGCATTCGGGTCACGCGGCACGACAGCTCCTGAGTCATATGCCATATCCGCGACGTCAAGACGCAGACTCGCCTCCTGCACGTCTGGTCCGTGACAGAAGAAGCAGTTGTCTGCAAGAACCGGCCGAATATCTCTTGCAAAACCGATCGTGTCATCAGCGGTCAATGAAATTTCCGGGATCAACAGCGCGGCAATTGCCGGTGCCAGCAGGTTCGCAGCCATTGTGATCTTCGGCTTCATGACGCAATTTCCATCAAAATCCAATACCGATGCGGTCCGCCATCCCCATCTCCCAGCGTGCCTGCATTATTCACTCTGATCAGCCACACGTCTGTTAATTCAGTTGAATATCTCCCTCGTTTCCTTCTGATTTTCGCATCACAGATACCAACGCCCGGCCTAATCCGCCGGCGACTGACGAAACGGAGGCAACAAGATAAACGTAGGTGAGTGAAACACGGAAGCCAAACGGGCAAACAGTCAGACTCACATCACCTGATACAGTTCAGGCCGAGTTTCTGCCTGATGTCGGGTCCTTCGACACCCTACCAGATCCATTCGGCCTGCACTTCACTATTGACAACTGCGACAGCTGGCCACTGGCCGGCCTGCAGTTTGATGATGCAGTCAGCGCTCTCAATACCCATATCTTCCTGGGACTTCAGGTCACCGCCGGCACTGTGAGGCGTGCAGACCACCTGGTCCATTTTGAACAAAGGATTGTCGGACGAAGGTGGTTCCTGTTCATAGCAGTCCAGTCCGGCAGCGCGAAGATGACCGCTCTGCAGCGCAGCAATCAATTCCGTTTCCACCACGAGCCCTCCACGAGCAGTATTAACAAGAACGCTATTCCGTTTCATTTTCGTGAAGGCAGCCTTATCAAAGATCCCCCGTGTTTCATCGTTGATGGGGCAATGAATGCTGAGATAGTCAGAACGAGACAGCAGTGTGTCGAAATCCACCAGCTGGACCTCGTTCTCGCCCACGAATGCGTCATCCGGGTATTTTTCTGTCGCTATCAACTTCACGCCCAACGCCCGGACACGAACGGCAAAACTTCGTCCAATCCGCCCAAGCCCAAGTATTCCAACAGTCGAGCCTCGAACGGGGTACGACGGAACCATTGGCCATTCACCAGCACGGGCGCTGCGGTCATTGAATGTCAGCCGTTTTGCAGCAGCCAGCAGCAGCATCAATGCGTGCTCTGCCACCGCTTCATGGTTCGCGGTCGGAGTAATCGTGAGTACGACGTTGTGATTAGTGACTGCAGTGACGTCAATTCGATCGTACCCGACGCCGAAACGAGCGATCACGCGCAATTTTGGCAACGACTGCAGCACCTGCTTGGATATGAACTCACCACCGGCAATCAACGCATCACACACACTCAATTCATCAATGGTCTCTTCAACGCTGCAGTGTCCGCGAGTAAAGGTCGGATTTTTTGGATAAGCTATGCTGAAGCCCGCACCCTTCAACATGTCCACATACGGGGCAGGCTTGTTCAACATGACCTCAGGCGTGATCAGCACGACAGGCATTTGTGATTCTCCGGGGACTACAGTGATGAACAATTACGTTACGAAAGACTGCGCCGACCACACCATTGACATCACGATGCGACCCGCGTTCGGTCGGCAGCGAGACAACACGGTGACTAAGTTCGCAACGGCACCGTAACTCACATTGCAGCAGGATTCGACCGAGAACGCAGCAACGTATGATGTGAACACCAGATTCTTCATTTGAAAGAAGCGGTACGTCGTTGGCTCAGAACACAACAGATGAACATCGATAACGAACGACGTATCCAAGCTGCATATCCAGCCCTGTTCAGACAGTCAGTCGTGGTATCTCTGTCAACAAAAACACCACGTACCACGATGGTAAGAACATTCCCCTGAATCTCGTTTGAAACCACTGCCGTTTCGAATAGTTTTTGTGGCGTGTCGTTAAGTATTTGATACAGCGACAGCGCACTCATTATCGGGACGTGGTTCCCGCCAACAGCGGCCGTCGTCTGAGACAGGTCGGTCGGCGGAAACCGGGCCCCAGGTACCCGAGTTGTAAGAATCCGGTGAGGACGAACTGTCTTTCCATACCTTCAAAATCGGAGTCACAAATTTCCATGCCGCGAGCAGTTCATCTCTGCGTGTGAACAATGTGGAGTCGATTCTCATCACATCCAGCAGCAGGCGTTCGCAGGCCCCGGGCAGATCAGCAGAGAAGTGATTCTCGTAATCGAAGTCCATCACCACCGGATCGAGGTGATACTGCACCCCGGTCGCTTGGTGGAAAATCTCACGAAGATCGATTCGCGCAGCTGGATTCTCAGAACCAGCGGGTTCGGTTGGGTCTCCACCAGATGACACAGGTCACCATCGCACTCAACGGAATTGAACAGATTTAGTGGGGGCTGCTTGAACTGAATGACGATTTCCGTGACACGTTCGCACAACCGTTTACCAGTTTCCAGGCAGAACGGCACACCCTCCCGGCGCCAGTTGTCGATGCCGACCTTCATCTCCACGTAGGTTTCCGGCTTAGATCGCGGGGAACCCGCTCTTCTTCTCGATAAGCCCGAGCCGGTTTTCAATTGACGAGGCCGGCAAATACTGTCTTCGGGCAACCCACCGATTCACCGAGCCGTCGACACCAGGACGCAGAGCCTGCCGAAGTTTCATCTTTTCATCATAAATATGGCGAGCCTGAAGCATTGCAGGTGGTTCCATGGCGACTAGATACAATAACTGCAGCACATGATTCTGCAGCACGTCGCGCAGAGCATTCACCGTGTCCTAAAACCCCCCGCGTCCACCTTTCATTCCGATGCTTTCGGATACAGTGATCTGTACATTGTCGACATGATTGCGATTCAGCAGTGGTTCGAAAATTGAGTTGCCAAATCGGAAAAGCAGAATGTTGCGGACGGTTTCTTTTCCCAGATAATGGTTGATGCGATAAACCTGATCTTCATGGAGTCAGCGCATCAGTGTGTGGTTCAATTCTTTGGCAGACTGCAGATCGTGGCCAAATGGTTTTTCCACGACAACCCGCAGTTGAACTTTTTGTTCCGGCGGCGGAATCAGCCCGGAGTGAAGAAGCCCCTGAACTGCGTCGTCGAACAAAGACGGCGAAGTTACCTGGTAGACCACCCGTGGATTCCCGGCAGAGGCTCCATGCAGCAGCTCAAGTTCGGTTGTGGCATCAGCAGAATTCTCATACTGCGAATGATTTACCAGGTCGACCTGATATATAATGGAGGAGTTGTTCAAAACGATTTCAGTCCTGTTCTGTCTCTTCGTCCTCTGTGCTAAGAATGGTCTCCCTGAGTCCGGCGCGGAACTCTGTGTCACTTCTTTCACGACGGCCGACACCGATGATGGGTCCGGTCGTAACCTACCCGTGACGGAACAGCCGAAACATAGCCGGAACGAGTTTGCGAGCTGTGACGTCACCCGATGCACAAAAAATCAGGATGCTGGACTTGCCGGTGAGTGTGGAAGCGGACATAGGAAATTGTTTCACGGTGGCGACATATTGGAACAGACGTGCAGCGGAAGTCGTCTCCAGGAATGTAACTCAGTGGCACAGACTGGTTTAGGAGAACCGAGGGAGGCGCAGTGCATCATAGCGACTGATTTGGCGCACGATGATGCTGTTCTCGTCACTTGGTGTAGTCCATGTGGATGGTTGAGTGCTCGGTGATGATTCTCAACTGCTGCTCTTGAGCATCATGCAACACCTGCAACGGACGTGCAGCCACTTGCTGTGCTGTCGTCGCCACAATTCGTCCAGTGAACGCATCCAGCACTGTTATTTCCAGAAACGTTTGCTGTCTGCCGCTGCTGAATCTGAATTGCCTTCTGCTGGACGTATACCTGGTCGACCACAGGACAAGGAACGGGCAGGGATCACCAAATATCGGAGGGATGACGGCTGAGTTTCGCTCCTGCTGCCACAATTCCTCACCGGTGTCCGGATCGATACAGATCAACACTCCTCTGCCAGTGACTGCCTCGCCGAAAACCGACTCCGGAATATACGGAGACCGCCAGCTTCTTACGGACAGCGCTACGTAGACAAGTCCGGCTCGACGAATCAAACGTGCGTCGAACCGTGTGCTGGTCCGTTTCATGAGTTCGGAGGGCACCGGAACGCGTGTTTCCACCTTGCCGGAGAGCAAGTCCAGAATCATGAACTCTGGCTTTTCTGTCATGACGATCGTTTTTCTCTTGTCAAAGGAACCGGCCGGGTGGATGCCGACGACCGCGTGTCCATCGAGTTCGACCGGGATCTGCTTTCCACTGACCAAATGAGTGAGCTCCAGTTGACTCCGGACTGTTGTGGTCAACAGGTACTCGCCAATCACTCGCGAGAGCCGTCCGGCTGGACGTGAGTCTTCGCGAAGGACCGCGCCGTCAGTGGCTCGGAGTACGATGTAACCCGTTCCGAACGAAGACAACAGGACGATATGCCTGTCCGAGCAATAGACCTTAAGATACTGACCTTCCAGGTGCTGCAGCTCGCGACTCTGCTTCCAGTCGCGTGACCACTGCAGGTGACCTGTCAAGGGGTGCAGACTCTGGAGTCCCGCACTGGACGAAATGATCAGGTGCCGGGAAGTCAGCGCGATGACCTGACCGACGGCATCGTCATCGATGTATTGCAGCCAGAGCGGCGTGAGTGGAGACTCACCCAGCAGCGAAATCACACCGATTTGTTTCCGGGGAGTGACAACGATCAGTCCGGGTCTGTTCCAGTCACCCTGGGAGCTGACATTGGATGGAAACCGGATGCTGGAACGTGAGGCCGAGTCAGTTTCGATGCCGCGAGCCAGATCAATAAGACCCACATGAGGTGAGATGCCTGCGTATGTGATGAACAGTAACTTGCTCCATGAGGGAACCGCTCCTTCCGGTGTTTGCAGACGGAACCTCTTGTGGAGCGCAGCAATATCGTTGAGACGGAAACCATCTGTCAGTGATTGAGTGACATGAAATTCCGCAGTGCCCCATTTAATCGGAGTAGTTGGTACGACTCCAGGGACAAGGGCCGAAGCACGCGCTATACGCAGTAGTTTGTCGCGCAGACCGGCTTGTTGTGTATTACGAGCAACATCCATGTTCAGCAGCAGTAGTTCGGCCTCACTGAGCCGATTACCGTTGATCAGATCATTTGCTGCCGCAAGCTGGGATTTCAGAAGTCCTAATTCTGTCGGGAAGAGAATCGACTCGTCCTGAGTCAACGGAGCGACAAAGGACAGTGTACTGTGACCCAAAGTGCGAACGGCGGTGCAGAGTGGCAATGCCCACCCGGGCAGGAGTTGAATGATCTGGTTGGGTTTGCTGCGCAACTGTTCTTCAAGCAACGCCTGGTGACCGGAAACGTCAGGCGTGAGCAGAGCCAGTTTCAGTTGCTGATCCACCGAAAGTTGGCTGGCCGTCGCGACAGCCATGCATTCCTCGACACTGTGAATCGTTGGCGGCGTTAGGTTCGGGATGAGCAGTCGCAGTTCGTGAAGTCGATGTGTCGCGAGGGAGTCGAGTGCCTCTTCGACGCCTGGCACGACTGCGGCCGGCAGTTGATTTCGCCACTTCCACGATCGGACACTCCACGCCGACGCGGCCACTATCCCCCTTCGATCACAGACCAGACCCGGGCCAGCATTCGACAGATTCAGCTGCTCGGATTGTACAACAGATCCATTTCGCCCATCGACAGTCAACAGCCGACCGCTGTTCAAAGCGATATAGACATTATTCTGATCAATACAAATGCGACCATCGTGATTTCCCAGTGGACGGACCCATGACTGTGTTCCATCCGTCACATTGATAGCTCGACAGTGACCATAACCCGCGGTGACCAGTTGTGATTCGATCACACCAAGGCATGTGAGATCCTGCTGATTCGCGGCAGTCCCCCCACGTACCCCACGTGAACTGGACCAGCGAATCTCTCCGGTCGCCGAATCTAGGCAGGAGATCCCTGGAGAGCCGCGACGACTGCAGAAAATACCGGCTGGTGAGAGCTGCAGCCACAAATCGCCGAATGCGCTTCCGACTCCCGTTTGCGGAACAACCCGGCTGTCTTTCTGAGCTGCCAGCCAGAAGTCGACATTTTTCGCGACAGACTCATTCTGGAACAGCACACTTTGAATCCATTCAATGCGACCGTCTATCGGACTGCACCCGGCAATCAACCCGTTGGCAAACAAACAGATGACTTTGCCATCAGTGACACCGCCAACAATGGCTGACTGGTACGGATCGACGTCGATCTTCGATTCCAGCCAGGTCAATGGCTGTTGCCAATACAGACTCCCGTGCGCTGCAGAGAGGCAATTCAACCATGCCACGCCATCATGCCTGGTCATCACGTAGAGTCGTCCGGCATACACAGATGGTGCACTCAGGAACAGGTGACCCGTCAGACGGTTTTCGGCCACATGCGTCGGTCTGTCATCGGCCGGTGAATCCGTAAAGGGCTGAAAAACCGAAGGTATCTCGAAGGCATACTGAAATTCTTCCCCACCACGAGATAAATGGTGGTTCCCGTTCGATCGTGATTTTTGCTCAGTGCCTGCCTGCCACAACACGACCGGACATTGTCCTGTACGGACTGCAACGAGATGCGTGGCTCCTGGTTCGATCACAAGTGGTGATCGATTTCTGTTGAGAGGCCGCACTGAAGTGTCCTGCCGACCGTCGACGAAGTAGATCACTTCGCCGGACAATTCAAGGCGATGCTGCGGGATTCGAGTGATCTCGAAAATTGCGCTGCCGGCGGCGGCGTCGGGATGACGTGTGACGACCGACCTGAATGGCAGAAACCATTGTTGCGCTCCCGAAAAACGGTCCAGACTGGCGATTCCAGCTGGCGTACGGGTGATGACGCAGTCTTTATGGAGAATTGGGTTTTGCCAGCCATTACTGTGATCAAACTGACTGCCAAGACCGTGTAATGGGAGGGCATCTGGGCCTTCGGGATGTCTCCAAGCGTTTGCCTTCCAGCCCCAACTCGGTCCTGGATGCGCAATACTCAGTAAAGGTCGATCCTTCGATCTCTCGATCTCATCGACACTGTGCGAAGCGGCATCGGCATCCATGGTTGCCATGAGCCTGCGGACAGCAATTGTTTGTACTCTTGTCAGGACACCCATTGGAAGAAGAATTTGAAGTTCTCTTAGCGCCATATGCGCGGATGCAATTTGACGTCTGCTGAGTGACAGGATCGTTTCGGTGAAAAATGCATCCGCGGCCACAGAACTGAACGGAAACTCAGCCGCGACTTGTGCCAGGGCGGCACGGCTGCTGGAACGACACGCATTGTTCAGTGCAGCGGTGCCCGGACCCTGGCAAAAATGATTCCAGTCTCGCCGGACGGAAAACGGCAATCTGGAGATGGACCGCAGCGCAGCAGATCGTGTTCCGGAAATCGGGCCAATGTCCGGAACCGGTTGGCTGCTGTCCTGAGGCTGCCGGAAAAGTTCGCGCAGAACATCAAATGCAGCCGAATAGTTGCCGCTGCTCATGTAGCCCTGGGCGGCCGTCAGCAGTCTCTCCTGAGAGCGTGCCTGAAAGACCGACTTATTCAGCACGGAACGATCATAACGCAGCGAATCGCTGAACTTCGACTGTTCAACAGCTGGACAACTGGAAATGATAAATGTCGATACGAACAGTACTCCGGTATCGAAACGGATTCCTTTTTTTCTGCCGCGGCGGTGCTGCATCAACAGATCATTTCATGGTTGACGTCATTGTTCATTTTGGCTGCGCAGGGCGTGTTGATTCATTGACTCGAGGTTGGGATAATTGAATCACCAGCTGGTCCGTCAGAATTCTGCGGCCATTTAGAACGAGTTCGTGGTCCGACTGCAAGATTCCGGTGTCCCCTGTTGGTAATTGGAATGCCAAAGACGCTTTGCTGACGCTGCCAGACAGCTAAACTCTTCAAATTGGAGAGGAACGCATATCAGTGCCCATTGAGGATCGGAGAATTCTATGACTGCCACCATCAGCCCGGAAACAACACGTATCGGCTGGATCGGTACAGGTGTGATGGGCGCCAGTATGTGCGGCCATCTGATTGGTGCCGGATTTCGCGCGACCGTCTCGAGCCGAACAAAATCAAAAGCAGATCGACTCATCAGCCAGGGTGCCGAATGGGCCGATTCACCTCGTGAGGTCGCCGAAAACTCCGACGTTGTTTTCTCAATTGTCGGATTTCCGAGTGATGTCCGCGAAGTACTGCTGGGAGAAAATGGTGCTTTGGCTGGTGCCACGAACGGCAGCATCGTTGTGGACATGACCACCAGCCAGCCGTCGCTGGCCCGAGAAATCCACTCGGCCGCAAAAAAAATGGGTGTGGCCACGGTTGATGCGCCTGTTTCCGGTGGAGATGTGGGTGCCCGAAACGGCACACTGTCAATCATGATTGGGGGTGACGACGACGTAGTAGCGGCCTTGCAACCCTGCTGGAATGCAATGGGCAAGACAATCGTTCATCAGGGTCCGGCAGGATCCGGACAGGACACCAAGATGGTGAATCAGATTCTGATTGCGACCGGCATGATCGGCGTTTGTGAAGCATTGCTTTACGGCTGGCGAGCGGGACTGGAACTGGAGACAGTCCTCAACTCTGTAGGTAGCGGCGCCGCCGGCAGCTGGTCCCTAAATAATCTGGGCCCGCGGATCATTCAAAACAATTTCGATCCAGGGTTCTTCGTGGAGCACTTCATCAAGGATATGGGAATTGCCCTGGAAGAATGTCACAGACTCGGGCTGGCGCTTCCCGGATTGGCGTTGGCCCATCAGTTGTACCAGGCGGTAAAGGCACAGGGGAATGGTCGTGAGGGAACGCATGCGTTACAGCTGGCACTGGCCCGGATGTCGGGAATTGATTGGAAACAGCGTTGATTCTTCTGTGACGCCATGAAGTCGCAGGCTCTTACGCTGGATCGGTCAGCATCACCGTCCGTAAAATATCGCTGAGGTCTTGTCGTTTTCACAGCTTGCAAAGGATTCAGATTCGTGATGTCGCGCCGTGGTGAATTATTTTCGGGTGTGACTGTGGCTCTTGTCACACCGATGTATGCGGACGGTTCGCTGGACGAAGCAGTTTTGCGGGAGCTGGTGGAATTTCACGTCCACAATGGAACGGATTGCATCGCACCGGTTGGGACAACCGGCGAAAGTCCAACGCTTTCGCATGAAGAACATGATCGTGTGATCCGGGTTGTGTGTGAGCAGGCTGCGGGACGAATTCGTGTGATGGCGGGGACCGGGTCCAACAGTACTTCCGAAGCGATCCGGCTGACACGGGCGGCCAAAGAAGCCGGGGTGGACGGATCACTGCAGGTCGCTCCTTACTACAACAAGCCAACTCAGAACGGTTTTTTCGAGCATTATCGAGCGATTTCTGAATCTGTTGCTCTGCCAGTCGTTTTGTACAATATCCCAGGTCGGACGGCGAAAAACGTTGAACCGGAAACGATTTGCCGGATTGCGGACGCCTGTCCGGGCGTCGTTGCTGTGAAGGAGTCGACCGGGAACATGGATCAGGCGTCGCAAATTCTTTCCGGATCTGATTTAACCTTGCTGTCGGGCGACGACAGTCTGACATTGCCGCTGTTGGCGCTGGGGAGCAGCGGCGTGGTATCTGTCGCTGCGAATGTCGTACCTGCAGATGTGAAAACACTCGTCTCTGCCTGGCATTCGTGTGATGTCGTGAAAGCTCAGGAATGGCATCACAAATTGTTTCCACTGTGTCGCGATATGCTGGGTCTGTCTACAAATCCGATCCCCGTAAAGGCTGCCATGAATCTCATCGGTCGCAACTGTGGTGCCGTTCGTTTGCCACTCTGTCCACTTAACGACATTCAACTGGCGTCGCTCCGGCAGACACTAACGGAATATGGCTTGCAGCTGACATAGACATTGCTGCCAACGACAAAACCCGTATTCAGCACCGGGCTTTCGTATAAGTAGGACTACAGAATGGTACAGCACGATGTTGTGATACTTGGCGGGGGCCCTGCCGGCAGTACAGCTGCCACTCTGCTTGCGTCACGAGGACTGGATGTTGTGGTCCTGGAAAAGGACCATTTCCCACGGTTTCACATTGGGGAGTCGCTGCTTCCAGCAACCGTGACGATGTTCGAACGTCTGCAAGTGCACGAGCAGATCCGCACTGCGTTCATCCATAAACCTGGAGGCAAGTGGTTATATGGTTCTGAAGAAGTAACGGGTGATTTTTCGCGGTCAGATCGTAAAGCAACATTCAGAAACACCCCGTACTCTTATCTCGTGCGACGATCTGTTTTCGATGACATTCTGATCAAACGATCAGCAGCAGCAGGAGCAAATGTTCGCTTCGGATTCGAAGTCCGCGATACAATCGTCGAGGACGGGCGAGTTGTGGGGGTCATGGGCGTAGACGACCACGGAGAGTCGTCTACAACACGCGCACGACTCGTGATCGATGCCACCGGTTTGAGGGCATTTGTACCGGCGAGCATGGGACTCAGAAAAGTGACTAAGCCTCAGCGGATGGGGATTTATGCTCAGTTCGAGGCTCAGCCGGGTCGTGCAGACGTGGAAGAAGGGTGGTTTACCGGCCAGATGTTTTACGATGGGTGGACATGGTTATTGAAACTCTCGGCTGATCAGTATTCGGTTGGCGCAGTGATGACAGTTGATCGATTTCGTCGGTCCGGACAGTCGCCCTCGGAATTGCTGGACCGTCTGGTCAAAGAAAACCGTCTGCTGGATGCGGGAATGTCCCCCGGTCGAAAACGGGTGTCGGATACGATGGTCACCGGAAATATGGGCAGTTCGTCCAGCCGGCTCTCAGGTAATGGCTGGGTGGCGATTGGTGATGCTGCCTTTTTCATCGACCCCTGTTACTCGTCGGGAGTCCATTTGGCCATGAAGTCAGGTGCAGCCGTGGCGGATCTCGTTGCAGACTCTGCCGCGGATTCACCGATTCCTGAAAGTCTGTTCGGACAGTACGAAGTCGAAATGCGACAACATGAAAATTCAGTGCATCATATGGTTGATGCGTTTTACCTGGCCACCCGCCACACATCTGTCCAGAAAATGGTCACCGCCCTTCAGGGCGGCTGGTTCTCCCGTAAGTTTGTGACATTTGTTGGTGGTGACTTCAGCGCCAATTCAGCGTTTATCTCGCGAGTTCACCTGTATTCCAGGATCGTAGGCAGTCTATTTGGGAACGATTGCAGCAGGGATGAGGCGAATCACCCCGAATATCTGCATCGCAGTCCCCAAGAACCTGAGATCGTAACGAGCGATTCGGTTGCAGATGAGACATCGGTCGGAGAAGCTTTGGCCGGAGATTCCATCCTTCAGCAATCCTCCTGAAAGACACGACTCATGCGTTCGATGATTGTGCTGCTTGTTTTACTTCTTAATTCGACGGTGGCTATGGGGCATCCTGGACACGGCACAACTGATCCATCGTCGTTCAATCACTACATGACCAGCCCCCTACATGTCGGCGTGGCAGTTGTGTTTCTGACGTTGCTCGCGGGGTCGTATGGGCTGTTTTCGACAACTCACCACGCCAAGCCGATTGATCGAACATTGTCAGTAACAAAGCAGTAACGAGAGTACGAACGAGCCCCGCCAGCAGGTGGAGTTGTCGCAGGTCCCCCCCACTTGCTTGGGTTTCGAGCTAGTAGTTCGTCGAAGTGACGCAGTCCAGCGAATCTCGCTAACTCGATCAGACAAACAGCCCGCCGATCATCTCTAGAAAGCTGGACTCAGCCCCGCCTGGCTTGAACCACATCCACATGGTTCGCACGAGTTCAAACCCGGCAAATGCCCCCAACACTGAAAACATAGAGCCGGCAAACACGCCCACATTGACTCCAGTGCCCCAGGACGCTTCTGTAGTGCGTCCGGTCGCGGCTCCGGGAGCCGCGAATCCCACCTGACTCTGGCCGGATTCAAAATCATCTTCATCGTCAACTTCGAAGACATCATCCATTTCGTCGTCATCGAAATCGTCACCGAAACTGTCGTCGTCGAACTCAGATTCGACGGACGCTGGATCCATGTCGGTATCCGAAGACATGCCATCGTCCTCGAACATCAGAATACTGGTGTCCGTGCCTGTGTCGTCATCTTCTTCGTCCAGCAATCCCATATCAAACTCGCCGGTGGCGAATCCTTCTGTCCCGCCGTCACCGGACGATTCATCGGCACCCAACAGGTCCATTTGCCTGGTTTCTGCGTCAATGTCTCCAGCGACGGTCGCTCCCTCCACGGCCATGTGGCCCGTCTTTGCATCCAATGAGATCCCGCTGTCGTCATCCGCCGACAGTATGATACCACTGTCTTCGGAATCCAGAATGATTCCGCTGTCATCAGCTTCCAGCGAGATGCCGCTGTCGTCAGCTTCCAGGGAGATGCCGCTGTCATCAATCTCCAGACTGATTCCGCTGTCTTCTTCATCCGAAGTATTCATTGTAATCCCGCTATCAGTATCGTCGTCGTCCTGAAGTTCATCAATTAGTGTCAGATCACTGTCGTCCGGAAGAGAAAGCTTCACATCGCTGTCACTGTCATCACCTGACTCGTCCCCTCCGACCAAGTTCACATCACTGTCAGAATCCGGTTCGTCATCGGATTCGATTCGAATATCGCTGTCGGAATCTGTCAGGACGATATCACTGTCGTCAGAAAAACTACCGGCCAGCTCGATATCTGCTTCTGTAGACGTCCCTGACGCAAAGCCACCCGGTGCAACATCGGCAAGATTAATATCCGGATCTGTGCCGGATTCGACCAGTTTGACGTCGCTGTCGGAGTCACTGATTGCCTGATCTGAGTCATCGTCAAAATCCAGGACACTCTGACCGGAAGGAGAAGAATCATCCGCTTCGAGGAGTGGTCCTGAGTCACCTGCCAGACGAACATCACTGTCGGATGCTGTCAGATCTGCAATGTCGTCGTCATCAAATAAGGACGTCTTTGAATACAGCTGCACATCGCTGTCGGATGAATCAAGTTCGTCTCCGGCACCTTTAACATCACCCTCATCCGGGTCAAGAGCTTTAAGTGGAATTTCCGTTGAGGAATCAACTTCTCGACTGCGTGCGAACTCATCGATATCTCTTTCTCGAAACTTCCAGCTTCCACGGTTCGCAAACCCGCGAATTGCACCACTTTCACGCTGTCGCGCGAGTTCTTCGGGCGTAATTCCCAGGCGTTTAGCGGCTTGCTGAAGCGTTATGTATTTCTTTGCCATGCTAAGACGATCTCCCCGTGAAATGGGGTGGACAGATTGAACGGGTATTGCTGGTCAGAGCTCAGCCCTCTCATTTGATTGTCGGTACGTTAAGCCGTGCGTCGTCCTGACTGACCTGTACGAAGCCGTACAATTGGTCCAGACTAGAAATTTTTAAGTGAGTATTGCTGGGATGCAAGGTCTTTGTCCGACACGCGACCGGTTTGGAGAAAGGTTCTCGCGATGTGTCCGCCAGAAAAACCACCGCAGAATGTTGTTGTTGGTCGAATTGCCAGCCCGTTCAAGTGCCCCCGGTCAGGATAGAATGATCGGATGACACAATCGATCTGTCCAATTAGAAATCTCGACCGACTCGGTGTTGAAACTGGATAAAATCCCGAATCGGAAAGGTCCGATCAAGTATTCCGGGCGTTTTAGCGACGCGGATCAGATAAAACCTGTCAGCTGGGAGGATTGTTCCGGCAAGACACGTCTTCCAAACGGTCATTTTTCCGCTGGTATTTTTGGAGGTGAGGCTTTTTTGTAGAAGGTGTAGCATGGACAAATCAGTAATCCTGTTTGCCAGGATGCCGTGGTGAGGTCATCCAGTCAAGTCGATGAAGGCCAAGTTCGGTTGAATGGCCCAGGGCCACAGCAATCCCTCAAGAAAAATGTGTGTTTTATGTGGTGCCAGCACGAAATTTCACTCCCCTCGTACTGTCGGGGATGTCATTTGATTACTCGGCAAGTGCTTGATGCCTGCCCTGAAATCCATGATGTACACGTCGGCCTATTGCATGTTTTTATCTGTCATACGTCCGCATCGCTGACTGTCAATGAAAACGCAGACCCTGATGTGCTTCAGGACATGGGTATGGCGCTGGACCGACTTGCACCAGAGGCATGGCCCTGGACTCACACATGTGAGGGCCCCGATGACATGCCGGCTCACGTCAAGGCGTCGTTGACGGAGTCTTCGGTCAGTATTCCGATTCGCTATGGTCGACTCTGCACCGGAACCTGGCAGGGAATTTATCTGTGCGAGCATCGGAATCAGGGTGGCAGTCGGCGTCTGGTTTTGACGCTGCAGGGAGAAACAGACTCGTCCTTGTAGTATGCCCGGGCAGAATCTGTTGACTGAACTCTAACCATCGGAGCAAGACGTGAAGAATCCCGTTTCAATCGGTGGCCACTGGACCGGATCAGGTCAATCATTGTTGTTCATGGCCGGTCCCTGCGTGATTGAATCGCAGGATCTGCTAAAGATCATCGCAGAGCGTCTGGCGGAACTGGCCACGCAGACCGGGCATCCGTTTGTATTCAAAGCCAGCTTTGACAAGGCCAATCGAACGAGTCTCGGCAGCTTCCGCGGTCCCGGACTCGAGGAAGGTTTACGGATGCTGGAACGGGTCTCGAAGGAAACCGGTCTGCCGGTAACCACAGACGTTCATGAACCGTCACATGCGGATCCCTGCAGTGAAGTCTGCTCGATCCTCCAGATTCCTGCGTTTTTAGCTCGCCAGACCGACCTGCTCGTGGCAGCAGCCGACGCAGCCGTACGCCGCAACATCTGTGTGAATATTAAGAAACCACAGTTTCTCGCCCCCGAAGATACTGTCTACGCCGTACGCAAGTGTGAGGCACGAGGCTTGGAAAACGTTTTGCTGACGGAACGCGGAACAACATTTGGTTATGGCCGGCTGGTCAACGATTTTCGCTGTATTCCAATCATGCAGGGGCTGGGTGTGCCGGTGGTGTTCGACGCCACTCACAGCGTGCAGCTTCCGGGTGGCACGACGACCGGCGGTCAGCGTGAAATGATACTCCCGCTGGCAAGAGCAGCCGTGGCGGCGGGTGCCGATGCGGTGTTTTTTGAAACTCATCCCAATCCCGGTGAAGCCATGAGTGACGGCCCGAATATGGTGCAACTCGACCAAGCCGAAAAACTTGTACAGGACCTGTCGACGCTCCGAGAGGTGATACTGAAGCTGTCTGAAACGAGTTAACGTCAGTCCGATTCAGAGACTTTTAATCGACAGGCCCCATTAGGACACGCAACGCGAAATCTTCAACGGCAGGTCTGTACTCGATCACCTCTCGCCGGAACACCGTGAGAGCTCCGAATGCGCCTCTATAATCAAGTTGGAGTGATCCGTTCAATCAGGAGTCCATGATGTCAATAGATTCTTCTTCTGTGAATGGAAACAGGCTGCCACGTTCTGTCGCTGTGATGATAACAATCCTCCTGATTGGTGTCGGATGCAGCGCAGCAACAAATCAGTCCGAATCGTCGGACAATTCGGCCGAGGACGCCCAACAGAGTACACAGGATTCGTGTCGCGCTCGTTTGGACGGAGCCACTCGTCGATTGAATCCGGGTTCAATTTCTGCAATCACTCGTTTAACTGCCAGTGTCGGTGCTCTGAACGCGTGGCTGGTGGACTGTGCGGCGGACGACCTGCAGGAATTGAACGCCAGTGAAGCCAACCTTTCGTTTCTCGAAGTTACAGCTCAACGCGCCGTTTCGGCACCCCGTTTCACAGCGAGAGACGCGACCTACTTTCGCGATTCAATGATTGCATCGCGGCTGGCGCAGGCGATTGTGTCACGGTCGGATGAAGCCGAAGCAGAATCCGAAATCAATCGACTCGTTCATGTCTTCCGCTGGGTTGGAAACAATATCGGCCTCGTGTCTGATGAAGAATCAGATGTGGCAAAAGGTTTTCTTGATACACTACTGACCGGTCGGGGATCTGTCAGATCTCGCGTCTGGATACTGGCAGTCCTGTTGCGGCAACTCCAAAGAGACGCTGTGGTTCTACTGCCGGCTGATGCAGAGGGTGAACCCGAAGATGACTCTGAGTTTCTCATTGCAGTCTGCCTCGATGATCGTGTTCTATTGTTTGACCCACTGGCCTGGCTGCCAATCCCGGCCGAAAACGATGACTCAGTCCAGATCGATCGGCCTGCAGGCGCCGAATACCTGAGCGCGGATGAGCGGTGGAATCAGCCGCAGATCCGTATTGTTGCTGAAACATCGACCGTGTGTCCCCGTATGCTGATACTGCAGAATCAGTTGCCTGCAGAATCGTCCGCTATACTGTACGAGGAACTTGCTGGAGGAAGCTCTGAGATACGCCCGCTGGTCGAACGAGTCGTTTCTGCGGCTGTCGGCGTATTTGACGCGGGCAATATCGCATGGTGGGGCTGGCCTGATCAGCAGGTCACTGCTGCGATCGCACCGGATGAACAACAACAAAGGAATCACGACGCTTTAATGAAGCCGTTTGATGTACCATTCGAACGACAGCCGCTTGAACTGGGCTCAGACTTTAACGAAATGCTCAGTCAGAACCTCACGCAGGACCAACGAGAAGCGATATGGGAGCATCGCTGGCAGATGGAGGACGAGAAATTCAGGGAACTTGAGAAAACCGGCAACATTGCAAAATTGTTTGGTCGGCCGTCGAGTCGACTGCTAAAGACGCGACTGGCCCAAGTGGAGGGAAGTCGTGATCGCACTATTATCCAGCAACTGCAGAAGATCCAAAATACATGCCTGAACGACACCATCCGATACACCGTACCGACATACATTGAACCGACGGGGCAAAAATCTATTCCAATTCCGGATGCGATCCTGACAGTTAATCGACAGGCCACCGGGAGTGCACTGTATTGGATCGCCATCTGCCAGATGGATCGATCAAAACCCGGGACTGCCATCACCAGTTTTGAAAGCTACCGGCGTCAGTACCCTGATGGGGTGTGGTTCTATCCCTCCCTTATGAATCAGGCACTCGCCGAACTTGCGCAGGGGAGGCGGGAAGCAGCGGCCAAAACATTGATGAAAGCTGATCAGGAATCTAATCCGGACCAGCGGCGGGCAGCAATTATGTTGAAACGACTGCAGATGGCCATGGCGTCAGCCTCAGCGGCGGAGGCCACACCGAGCAGGACTCCGCTGGAGGAAGCGGGTTCATAGGCGCCTGTGTCAGTCAATCGGGACTCTCCAAAATCCGGGGACGACGTCGAGGATGCGCCCGAGCCATTTTGATCATACCCGCGGCCAGTGGTAGAGCATGACGTAAATGGCCACTCCCGTCACGGACACATACATCCAGACAGGAAAGGCGATTCTGGCGAGTCTGCGGTGTTTGTCCCAGCGTTCTGCCGCCGCATGCTGAAACACACGAACAGCAAAGAACGGCACCGTGGCTGCCAGTGCAACGTGCGGCCACAGAATCATGTAGTAAACCATCCCGGCGCGTGGTCCGCCGGAAAAGGGACGGCCTCGTTCCCCTGTATAGGCTGCCAGTGCCCAATGAGATGTCAGATAACAAACCAGGAATACCACCGATACTACGAAGGCTGAGATCATAAAGTTTCGGTGTGTATTTCGATGACCACGACGAATCGCCAGCCAGCCCAGTGTCAGAAGTACAGCCGATGTCAAATTCAGTATCGCATTGCCAGTTGGAAACGCCTTTGCCCAGCCGGGCAACTGCCGGTCGATTTTTGCCAGCCGGAGTTCAACAGATGACTCAGATTCGACTGTTTCGACACGAGTAGTCAGACTCGGAGTATCGTCATCAGGATCTGTCGCTTCGGACACGTGGATTTCAGCCTCCTGCTCGTCGATCTCAGGCTCCGAGGACTCGACTGCAACAACCTCAAGTTCCACTGCCCCATCACCCGCGGAGAACTGAAACCGTGGTTTCGGTTCAGGAAATGGTTTCCGCCCCAACAGGATCCCGGCCAGATCAGCCATTTCATCGGCGTTCGTTCCGAGAAATTTCCCGACGGGAGCCCCTTCCTGATTAACGAGCACCACTCGGTTCGAATGGGCGACTTCCATCCCCGGTCGACGAGCCTCTCCGATATTTTCCTTCACGTAGACTCCAAAACCATTCACGATGATGTCATGGATTGCCTGCATGTCACCTGTCAGGAATTTCCAGCGACTACGATCGGGTTCAAAAGTTTCCGAATAGCGTTTTAGAGTGATGGCATTATCAAAATCAGAATCAACAGTCAGTGTAACAAACATGACGTTTGGATTCTCTCCGGCCACACGATCCTGAAGATTCTTCATTGCCAGTGTGATCTGCGGACAGGTGGTAACACATCGAGTGAAAACAAAACTGGCAACCCATGGTTTCGCCTTGAGATCTGCCAGTCCGAACTCTCCTCCCATGCATTCTTGCAGTATGAAGTCAGGAATGCTCAGAGGCGACAAATTCGCGACACCGCTGCCATTTTGATCCGGATCTTCCGTCACCAGAGCGCCAGGACTTTGATCGGATTCTCCTGTCCTGTCAGCTTGAGGATCACCGTTCACGTCGTGGCCTGTCGGATGATTCCAGATAAGCAGCAAAGCAATGATGACCGCGCACCACAGCAAAGCCCCGGTGATGGCTGATCCCGCTGTCAACCCGTGGGGAGCGGTGCGGCGATGAATTGGCACGTGTCGCACAAGTTCCTTTCCGAACGCCGTCTGAAATCAGTAATCGAGACAAAATTCTAGCCCAGGCTGCTCATCAGGAAGGGCGCAGACAGCATTTTTCAGGACGAGAGCCGAAAATTTCCATGTCATTTGCCGCTGGATCTTTTCGAGGACAGTTTCTCCAGGAGACTCCG
>Ga0310123_10000383_pt1 | contig 39893 bp, 28 predicted proteins | sample CB6_AW_1057_MG_FD_203505 | JGI IMG/M metagenome (GOLD analysis project Ga0310123, IMG submission 203505) | Marine microbial communities from Western Arctic Ocean, Canada - CB6_AW_1057 | ecosystem: Environmental > Aquatic > Marine > Oceanic | place: Canada: Western Arctic Ocean | collected... | reverse complement strand
CCTGTGAGCCATCGTTTTGCTGGAGTTCTTCGAGGCGGGCGAATGTGTCACTCATCGGTCTGCCTGTCCTGGTACGAGGGTGGTTCAGCCCGTGCTGTCGAGGCACCGGCCCGGTGGTCGAGGCTGTTGGAGAGATCTCAAGGAGTCATTATGCAGGTCACCTCGGCGGGGGGGAAGTGCCCGGGGAGGCTACTCGACAAGGACCAGCGGTGCAAAGTCCCCATCGGGTCTCAGCAGGCCGATCACGGTTTCGTGTTGCGTGTGCTGTCCGAGGACCGACCTCGGGCTGCGGGGCGGGTCGAAGCTGCGGTACAGCACCAGTTGCGAGTCGCCCAGTCGCACTCGAAAGCCGGCGGCCTTCTGCGGCGAGACGACCTGTCGGTCTTCGGTCACCGTCAGCGAATTCCATTCGGGTTTGCGTCGGCGTCTGCGGGCGGAGAAGTCGAGGATGAGCGGGAGGTAGAGAGCGGGTCCACGCCCTTCGGTGGACCACTCCAGGCGATTCTCGTGGCACGAGATCGAAGCGGGCCCGGTTGCCAGCAACGGGTCGTCGGGCACCGCCAGCGGGACGACCCGAGCCGAGACACCCCGTCCACAGAGTCGCCAGTCACGCCGGCCTCCGCGGGCCACCTCCGCGACAATCCCCTCGGCGAGCCCCAGCCCCGATCGGCAAGTGAGCCGCTGGTCCTGCGGCTCCTGCGTCATCAGGGGACCCGCGATGGCCGCGTCGGCGAGCACGAGCAGTTCGTCGGCCCGGGACAGCAGGATCTGCCGCTGTACCCGGCACCCGCCTGCGGCATCGGCCTGCAACTCGATGTAGTCGGCGTCTTCGTCACTTTGCCAGCAGACGCAATCCCAGTCCTCCAGCACCAGCTCCCTCGATCCGCAGGTGACCTCGATCGACCAATCGCCTTGTAGCAGTGAGCGACCGCCGACGGAGACATCCAGTCGCGGCGTGGGTCCGTCGTGGGTGAGGACCACGGCCGGGGCGTCGTGGCAGCGGTTGGTGCGGAGCACCGCCACGCGGGCCCAGTCGGACTGAGTCACCTCGGGACGGCGTTCTCCGGAGGTGAGTCGGTTGGCCGAGTCGAGCAGTTCGCCGAGTCCTCGAGCCGGTCGCCTCGACAGCGCCAGTCGGTCGCGGTGTCGATAGAGGGGAGTGGTCCAGGCGACGAGCCTGTCGAAGCGTTCCCCGGCCCTGCGATTCCAGGTCGAGGTGCCGAATCGTCGTCCCCAACAGCCGGCACGGACGAGGGTTCCCAGCCATTCGGGCAGGTCGTCAAGCAGCCCGGCGTGCGGTGTGCCGTCGGTGTCGGTGTGCTCGAGCAGTTCCTGCTGCAGTGCGAGTTTGCCTTCGCGGCGGAGTCCGGCGGTGCCCTTGAGCGGAGCCAGCAGCATTCCGGCGGTGAAGGCGAGTTCCGGCGAGAGCGGGCGGGTGGTGCAAAGCGTGATGCAGTTTCGCCAGGCCGTGAGCCAACTCCGGGCGTGCCTGGCCGATGCCGGTTGGCTCAATAGCGCCAGCGCCGCCAGCAGGTCTCCATCGCTGGCATCGGGTTCGAGATGGGAAATCAGTCCTAGTGGGGACCGGGCCTGGGGGCGGCTGAGGATGGCAGGTCGAGCCGAGGGGCTGCTCGAGCGGGTCCGCCGCCAAGCCGCGGACAGTCGCGAATCGGTGGCGATCCAGTCGAAGGCCCGCTGAGGCAGTCGGGGCGTGGAGGCGTCGATCCGGAGGCTCAACTGGCGGGACCACTGCCTCAGGAACTCGGCGGGATCGCCGTCGCCGGCGGCTTGCCTGAGCGAAGCGGGTGCGCGAGGGTCGAATTCGAGCCCGGCCAGGAAGTCGCCGTGCTCCAGCCGGCTGGCTGGCGGCGGGTCGGTCTGGGCAAAGGGGTGAATGGTCATCGGGACTCAGGCAGGATGCCAGCGGCCCTGGCGAAGTACTCCGGCCAGTCGGCCCGAGGCCAGGATCGATTCTAGTGTCAGGGGCGAGCCGGATGCGGGTGCGACTCCGATGGCGGTCGCCTGCTTGCCGATATCGAGTGTTCCGAAGTGGGTTTCGAGCCCCAGAGCGATCGCGGCGGCCGAGGTGGCCATCGCCAGCAGTTCCTCGGCCGGGATATCGGTTGCGGCTCGTGCCAGGAATTGTAACTCGTTCCACATCGAGAGGTCGGGATTGGAGGCTCGGCTGTCGGTGCCCAGTACGACGGGCGTCCCCTGTTGGAGCAATCGCCTGAAGGGGTGCGGCGGGTGTTGGAAGTGAGCGTGGGTCCTGGGGCAGTAGATGACGGTGATGTTGCGGTGTTGGGCCAGCCAGTCGAGTTCGCGGTCGTCGAGCAGGTTGCCGTGGATGACCAGCGGGTGTTCGAGTTCGGCGAGTGGCACGAGGTAGTCCAGCGGCCGGCTGCCCCTGGGGATCGCCGACTCGTTCCACGCACCCAGTGTCTCCAGACGTTGTCGCATGGGGCCGGTCCCGTGTGCCAGCAGTTCGAGTTCGTCGGGAGACTCGGCGAGGTGCGTGGCGAGTGGGACGTTGTGCGAGGCGGCCAGTTGGACCAGGTCGTTGTAGAGGTGGGGGTGGACCGAATAGGGAGCGTGGGGGCTGAGTCCTCTCAGGCATCCCGCAACGGTGGGTTCCCCGAGAAACCTGCCGGCGGTGGCCAGGCACTCGTCGTGACGCTCGGGTCCCAGCCCGATGATCTCGCGGAACACCACGCAGGTGGGGTCGTTTTGTGCGAGCCGATCGGTCGGCCAGTCGGATGTGGCAATCTCTCCAACGGCCGCGGTACCGGTCGCGGCGAGTTCATCGAGTCCGATACGGACCGGGTCGAGCTGTCCGGATCGTTTGCTCCGGGCGTCGGTGACATCGCCGATCCAGGCCGCCATGCCCGCGGTGGCCGGCAGCGGTTCGTCGATCGCCGAGAACTCGAGGTGGGTATGGGCGTTGACCAGCCCGGGCAGCAGCACGATGTTGCCCAGGTCGGTGGCAGTGGTGTCGGGACCGGGAAAAAGGGCGGTGACCAGGCCGTCGCCCACTTCGATGACGCCGCCGGGTATTGCTGGTCCTTCGCCGGGGACGATCAGCCCGGCGGAGAAGCGACCGCGTAGGGTCACTGCGCGGTCCGGGGTAAAGGCCAGCGGCAGACCAGTACGAGCAGCGACACGGAAACCACCGCGGCAATCGCCAACAGTGGCCAGTTGAATTGCAGCAGATTGTCGCCGTCGACCGACAGAAACACGTCGCTCCAGGCCGGCAACTGTTCGGAAGCCGTCCAGCGTTCTCGCAGCACCGCGATCCCGTTGAAGGTGAAGTGGAACGCCAAGCCCGGCCAGATGCTTTGGGTACGGATCGCCAACAGTCCCAGCACGAGTCCCAGCAGCGTGGCGTAGAAGACCTGCTGGGGGAGCATGTGTACCGCGCCGAAGGCGATGGCCGAGAGCACAACGGCCATACGACGTCGGCCGGGGCGATCGAAGGCCGTGAGCACAAAGCCGCGGAACAGGAACTCTTCGCACACCGCCGGCGTGAGCGCGATCGCCAGCAGCACCAGCCAGGCCGGCTGGGAGGGTCCGAGCATGGTCTCGAGGAACTCCTGGCTCCCCTCGGGCAACCCCGGTGGGAAGAACCACTGCAGGTGCCGCATCAATTCGCTGACCAGCGGGTGCAGTGCCGCGGCGAGCGCGATGGCGATCACGACCGAGGTGGCCGTGGGTCGTTTCAGGCGGAAGGTGCGTCGGAGGTCGGTCAACAGCGTGGCGGCCAGGAGAGCGGCGGGCAGCAGGAACAGCAGCAATTGCTGAGCGATCAGGGCCCAGATGGCTGCTCGTGGACGTTCGGACTCGGGAATCGACGCCAGCCAGGTCCCCAGCGGTTGCATCAGGATCAATTGTCCGAGCATTCCGATCGAGAGGCAGACCAGCACGCCGCCGGGTCCGGGGACGGAGGGCTTGTGGGTCCAGAGTCGCTTGAGCCAGAGCCTGAGATCGAAGCGTTCGGCTTCTCGGAACAGCACGGCTTCGCTGTGAAACTGTGCGACGGCCCACCACAGCGCGAGTCCGGCGTAGGCGAAGCTGGCTCCGAGTACCGCCGGCAGGTAGGCGAGGAGATCGGCGTTGGTCGGGTCGACCATCAGTTCCTTCAGCAGCAGGATCGGGCCGATGACGGGCAGCACCGAGTGAAACGGCTGGATTTCGATTCCCGGCGCGGCGGTGATTGCCACCAGCAGCATGACCACGATCATCAGCGGCGAGAGGTAATACTGTCCTTCGCGGGTACTGCGGGCAAAGGTGGCCAGTGCGAGGCTGAGCGCGCTGAAGAGTGCGGCCAGCGGCAGCAGCATGACGAGGATCCAGAGCATGCCGAGGATGGACGGCGCGGCCACTGAGGCCTCGGCGTTGGGGTTGACCGCGCCGACAAGCTGAAGCATGTAGGTGGCGGTCAGGCCGAGGCTGACGAGATTGAGCAGGGCGGTGGCGAGGCTGAAGACGAGGATGGTCAGGAACTTGGCCAGCACCAGCTCGATTCTCCGCGCCGGGCTGATCAGCAGCGTCTCCATCGTCCCCCGTTCCTTTTCACCGGCGGCGAGGTCGACGGCGGGGTAGAAGGCTCCGGTGACGGTCATCACAACGAGGATGACCGGATAGAGCCTGCTCCAGACCAGCGCAGATTCCTGGGCGCTGCCGATCACCGTGACCACGGTGGCGTCGACGGGCGAGGGAAGCGAACTGGGTAGCCCGGCGGCCTCGAGTCTCAGACGCAGCAGTTCCTGCTCCCAGGAATCAAACACCCTCTCGACTCGTCGTGAGGCGATCAGTGACTTCTCGTCACCGCTGGCGAGGATCATCGGTCGGGGATATTCCGAGGGATCCTCGGCGATTCGTTCCCGTCCGGCGATCAACCGGTTGACCTCCGCGAGCTTGTCTCCGAATCCGTCGGGGATCACCACCAGCACATCGATCCCTGCATCGTCGAGCATCGCGTTGATCTGTTCGTTGAGCTCCTGCAGCGGCGATTCGATTTTCGATGGCCGCCGGCCGGAGTTGAGGCCGGCGGAGCCGATCAGCTGGAGTCTCTGTCGATAGAGGTCGTGGACGCGTCGGGCGATTTCGAGCCGCCTGCCGATCTCGGGATCCTCCCTCAACTGCTCGACCGACTCGACCTTCAACCTCAGCGCGTCGCCGGGGTCGGCGAACCAGCGGGCAGCGAACGCCGAGCCCTCGATCAGCTTGGGTTGGGGAAGCGATTCACTTCCGAGCACGACCACGGTCCGCGGTCGTTCGCTGAAGACGACGGCCATCTGCAGCATGCCGATGCCCAGGGCGGGGTACAGCAGCACCGGCAGAGCCATCACCATGAACAGCGTGCGGCGATCGCGGAGCTGGTCTCGGAGTTCCCGGCCGAAGATGATGCGGATCTTGCGGAAATCGAGCCTGGGTTTTTCCGGGCGGGTCACGAGTTGACCTCGCCGGCGTCCCGCTGTGGTTCCTGCCCGATCTCGGCGGTCACCTCCGCCAGCGTGCTCTCGAATCGCGAGACGAGGTCGAAGAAGTGTTCTTCGAGGTCGGGTTGATCTGAGGCGGCCATGATATCGCGCTGCGAGCCTTCGGCGAGGATGCGGCCGCGGTGGATGATCGCCAGGCGGTCACACAGCCGTTCGACTTCGCGCATGATGTGCGTGGAGTAGATGATGCACTTACCCTCGTCGCGGAGTCGCGCGACGGTGTCGAGGACGGCTCGGGCGACGAGCACATCGAGGCCGGTGGTGGGCTCGTCGAAGATCAGGACCGGGGGGTCGTGCACCAGTGTGCGGGCGATCGAGACCTTCTGTCTCATGCCGGTCGAGAGTCGGATGGTGAGCACATCGGCGAATTCGTGAATCGAGAGCGTGGTGAAGATCCGCTCGATGCTCTCGGAGAGCTGTTCCTCGGAGAGTCCATAAAGGCGTCCGAAGTACTCGACCGTTTCCCGAGCGGTCATGCGGTCGTAGAGTCCGGTGGTTCCCGAGAGGAATCCGATGCGGGCTCGGACTTCGTCGGGTTCCTCGACGATGTCTTTGCCATCGATCGAGGCGGTACCGGAGGTGGGTCTGAGGATGGTGGAGAGCAGTCTGAGGCAGGTGGTCTTGCCGGCCCCGTTGGGTCCCAGCAACCCGAAGACCTCGCCGGGCCGGACCTCGAAGCTGATCCCATCCAGCGCGACCACTTCGCCTTGGTGCAGGTCGGGGAACCGCTTGGAGAGGTCGTGGACGTCGATCATGAGGCGACGTCGACCAGCGGCTTGTCGTCGATGTACTCGTAGAACACGTTCCGCTGTCGAGGGATGTAGCCGGACTCCTCGATGCAACGGCGGATCGTCTCCAGCGTGAGATGGTAGACAGTGCCCGCCTCGGCCACCACGTTTTCCTCGATCATCAGGCTCCCCATGTCGTTGGCACCGAATGAAAGTGCCAGTTGCCCGATCTTCTCGCCCTGGGTCACCCACGACGACTGGATGTTGGGCACGTTGTCGAGGTAGAGCCTGGCCACGGCCTGGGTCTTGAGGTACTCGAAGCCACCGGCCGAGGGGATCTCTGACATGTCGACGCCGTCCTTGCGGTTGCCGAACCACGGGGGAGTTTTCGGAGGCTGCATCGTCCAGCAGATGAAGGCGGTGAAGCCGCCGGTTTCGTCCTGCAGTGTGCGGATCCGTTCGAGGTGTTCGATGCGTTCCTCGAGCGTCTCGATGTGCCCGAACATCATCGTGGCAGAGGAGCGACCGCCGAGCGAGTGCCACACGCGGTGGACCTCGAGCCACTCGTCGGTCAGGCATTTGCCGCGGGTGATCAGTTTCCTGACGCGGTCGACCAGGATCTCGCCTCCGCCGCCGGGCAGGCTGCCCAGGCCGGCCTGCTTGAGTCGACCCAGGACCGTCTCCAACGGCAGCTTGCTGATCTTGCTGAAGTGGTGGATTTCCGGAGGGCTGAAGGCGTGGATGTTGATGGTCGGGAATCGCTGGCGGATGTCCCGCAGCATCTCCTCGTACCATTCCAGGCTCAGCGTCGGATGCAGGCCCCCCTGCATCAGGATCTGGTCGCCGCCCAGTTCGAGTGTTTCCTGGATCTTCGCGTGAAGCTGCTCGGGCTTCAGCACGTACATCTCGGGGTGATCGGCCGGTCGATAGAAGGCACAGAAGTCACAGACCGCGGTGCAGGCGTTGCTGTAATTGATGTTGCGGTCGATGTTGTAGGTGCGGAACGGTTCCGGATGCAGCCGACGAGTGACTCGATCGGCTGCAGATCCCAGCGCGGCCAGGTCGTGAGATTCCAGCAGCGCCAGACCCTCTGCGGGAGTCAGTCGGTCGCCGTGGGTGGCCTTTTCGAGCAGGTCGGGCAGGTCGTGGCGGGTCGTCATGGTCGGGAACCGAGTGGGGATCGGGGCTAGCTGGGATGCAGCAGGGGTTGGCCGGCGGAGTGGGCGTCTCGGAAGACCAGTTCAACGGTTTCGCAGGCCAGCCCCTGGGCCACCGCCAGCCTCTGGAACAACTCCAGCCCGTGCCGCTCGGCGGGACCGAGATGGAAGTGGAGGTTGTGATGCAGATAATCGGCGGCGGCCGATGTGGGGATGCCCAGTTGGGCGGCTTCGCGCAGCGCGATCTGGTCGAGACGACTCAGCCCGCGGTCGCGTGCGGTGATGAGTGCTTCTTCGACCCGGCCCAGGGAAGTGCCTCGACGGGTCGCCCACAGGGCAAACACGAACGGCAAGCCGGTCCAGTCGCTCCAGACCTCGCCCAGATCCCACGTCTCGACAAACGTCTCAGCCAAGGGGTGCATCGCCCGGTCGCCGATCAGCAGGACCGCGTCGGCGGAACTGGCGTCGACGGACCGGCCCAAGGGCAGAGGTTCCAGTTCAGGCTGCAGACCGTATCGTTCTGCCAACAGCACTCGCGCCAGAGTGGCACTGGTTCGAGAACCCTCGTCGAGGGCCAGCGTGGTGATCTCGCCGACCGGGACACGACTGTAGAGCTTGACCGAGAGGACCGGGCCATGAGTGGCCACGCAGGCGTCGGTGACGACTTCGTAATTGGAATCGCGGAGGCACTCGATCGAAGGGACCAGGGCCACGTCTAGGCGACCCGCCTCGAGATCGTCGGCCAGGCGGCTGGGGTAGTCGAGCACCAGCTCGGCCGAGGGGGCCAGCCGGGCCAATTCGTCCCCCAGACCCTCGATCAGTGGCTTGGAATTCAGGTAATTCACCGCGCCGATTCGGATTCGATTCGGAACGATGGACCCCATCTCGCTCATGCGACCAGGTGACTCGGCGTCGAAAACAGTGTGGAACACAACAGGAAGCGACATTATACGGACTCCCGGTGGGTGGCTGAAGCCTCGGCCAGGTTCGCTGCGGGCCCGATGCCCGGGCATCACGTGGCTCGCAGCGTTCCAACACGGGTTTGACCGGGCTTTACAGCGCCGATTAACCGCCGCATGACCTGTCGAGTGATCGATTTGTGGTGTTCGGGTTGGGCAAAACAGGTCACCCTTGCGGGCGTTGGCAGCCGATACCAAGTGAGGAAACATATCGGGCAATCCCGATGGAAGTTATTGACTCCAGATGGGGTTCTGGATAGGATTCTCGGGACGGTTCAGCGGTGGAAACAGCCGGTTGCGGCTGCCACAACGGGTTGGTGCGTTTTCTCGTTTTCGGGCGACCGAAACCGGGGCCCAGGAGGGATCCTGTGAGGCGTACCGTTTGGGACATTTGACGGAGGTGAGTCATGCTGACAGTGAAGACCGACCGACGATATCGCGACTGCGACGGGACGACGCGTCGAGATTTCCTTCGAGTAGGAGGTTTGGGTGCGATGGGCCTGGGCGGCCTGATGCAGGCCCGCGCTGCGGTCGCGGCCAAGACCGGTCAATCACCCGAGAACACCTCGGTGGTCTGGCTCTGGCTGGGTGGCGGACCGACCCATGTGGAGACCTTCGACCCGAAGATGAGTGCACCGGTCGAGTACCGCAGCGTGACCGGCGACGTGAAGACTCGGATCCCGGGCGTCGCTTTGGGCGGCAACTTCGAGAAGATGGCCCAGGTCGCCGACAAGATGGCGTTTGTCCGCTCGTTCCATCACGGCAACAGTGGACACGGTGGCGGCACGCACTGGGTGATGACCGGTTACAACAACCGTGGCATCGACAGCGGCGGCCTGCCCTCTCGGCCCTCGATGGGTTCTATCGCGTCCAAGCACCGCGGCCCGAACCACCTGGAGACGGGCATGCCGACCTACATCCGCGTCGGCGGCATTGGTTCCGACGGTCCGGCGTTCCTGGGAACTCCGTATGCTCCGTTTGGAACCAGCGGCCCGGCCCGCAGCAACATGACTCTGCAGACTAACGTCGGTCGTCTGGAAGACCGTCGCGGCCTGCTGACGGGCCTGGACCGGCTGCGTCGAACGGCTGACCGCAAGGGAGTGGTCGAGGGTCTCAATGCCTTCGAACAGCAGGCCTTCAACCTCGTCCTGGGCAAGGCGCCTCTGGCGTTTGACCTGAAGCGAGAAGACCCCCGCACCGTGGCCAAGTACGGTGGCGGGCTGGGCAGCAGCTTGCTGATGGCTCGACGATTGTGCGAGGCCGGTTGCGGTTTCGTCACGATGTCCTACGGCGGCTGGGACATGCACAGCAATATCGAAAGCTCAATGAACGGTCGCGGTCCGGTTGTCGACCGGGCGGTCTCGGCCTTTGTCGACGACGTCGCCCAGCGTGGTCTTTCGGACCGCATCCTGCTGGTGATCACCGGCGAATTCGGTCGCACGCCCAAGATCAACCGCAACAAGGGCCGCGACCACTGGGCACCGCTCTCGACGCTGGCCTTGGCCGGCGGCGGGCTGCGGATGGGCCAGACGGTCGGTGAATCCGACGCCAAGGTCTACCGTCCCAAGTCCGATCCGGTCACACCTCAGGACCTGATGGCCACGGTCTTCCACGTACTGGGGATCGACCAGGGCATCCAGTTCGTCGACCCGGGTGGTCGTCCGGTGTACATGATCGAGGGCGGCTCGCCGATTCCGAGCCTGATCTGAGGCTCGACGTTCTCCTCAAGAACAATTCAAGGCCCCGCGTCGTCATCGAGACGGTGCGGGGCTTTGTCTTTAAGGAGCCCTCTGGGCGGGATCAGTGTCGGCCGCAGCGGTAAACCAGCACGGCTCCGGCCAGCAGCAGCAACAGGTTGCCGCTCCACATGGCCCAGGCCGGGTCGAGCGACCCCGATCGGCTCCGGCTCATGCACAGGATCACGATCGGGTAGTAGAGAATGATGATGGGCAGGAAGCAGACCAGGAAGTTGGTCAGGACCTGTCGTCGGGCCTGCGAGATGGCCAGCGGGGCCCCGACGAGCACGAAGAAGAAGCAGCTGCTGGAGAAGGCGATCCGGCTGTGCATTTCGGTCCGCAGCTTGGCGTGAGTTGCCAGTGAGAGGCGTGAGCGTTTGCTGATGGCATCGTCGGAATTCCAGCCTGCGAAGTTGCCGGTGGTCATGTGGAAGCAGGCCTGGATGGCTCGCTGGTCCTCGAGATCCTGTTGCCTGAGTTCCTCATCGCGGAGTTTCCGCTTGAGTGTCTCGATGCTCATATGCCGCGGCTTGGCCCGGTTGAATCCGCCGGGAAGCGGAAGTGCCCGAGTTTCCTCGGCCAGCCAGATCGAGCCGCGGCCGGGGATATCGAGGTGGCAGTCGGTGAGTTTCAGGAGGATCCGTCCCTGGGATGCATCGACCTCGAGCCGGGCTTCTCGAGCCTGAGCGGTCACGGGGGTGCCGCCGGCGGAGTTGAAGCGAACGATCGGCCGCTGCAGGGTGTGGCCCGAGACACCTCGGACCGAGATCGACATTCCGGCCTGAGGCAGGGCGAGTTCGTTGTGAGTCTTCAGCATGTCGAGGACGATGTCCTCGGTCGCCAGTGCTACGACACGGCGGATGTTCCCGACCGACCACGGGATGGCCTGGTCGGTCAGCATCAACGAGCCGGCGCTGAGCAGTCCGCCCAGGAACAGGGCCGGCCACAGCAGCGACAGCACGGGGATCCCCGCTGCCTTGGCCGCGGTGACTTCCTGGTCGGCAGCCATCCGGCCATAGACGATGCAGACGGTCAGCAGCACCGCGACCGGGATCGAGAACGGCAACAGGCTGGGGATGATGTAGGGCAGAATCTGCAGTGTCTGAAACACTCCCAGCCCGTGCCGACTGACCTGCTGGAAGGCTCCGCCAACGATCATCACAACGGTCAGCACCCCCAGCACGCCCAGGAAGACGTGAATCAGCTGGCCGAGGATGTGGCGATGGAGCAGGCGCACGATGGTGGGGCTGCGGTGGGGCTGCGGTGGGGCTGCGGTGGGGCTGCGGAGTCCCGTGTGTCAGCAGAGCGTCCTTGAGCCGAGGGCTATACGGCAAGGTGCCCGGAGGGGTCAAGGTGGATCGGTCGCAGTGTTTGACCCCCACCTCACAACCGGTTCATTCGCTAGAAGCCGGTTCCGGGAAGGGTCGTTGAAGAGTCGCGATCCATCTGTCCGAAGTCCGAACAGATGGAGCCGTTTGTGCGGTTCGTCGACGCTCGTTGAGGCATGTCGAGCGTCTCGAGCTTCTCGGCACAGAGACTCAAGATCGACCCCGGGACACGATGGAGACGAGGCCGTGATGGACTACTTGAATGGTGCCAGCGACAACGAGATCGCCATGCTGGGCTGCCTGGCTGCGATGGTCGGGTCCCTGGGTCTGATGCTGATTTCAGGGTCCGTGTTCGGTCGTAGCGAATCGGGCCGCGGGCAGGTGGGTGTACCCGGTCGCGTGCGGGGCCAGGTGTCCCGGCCGGTCGAGCCTAAGACCAGCGACCAGGAAGCCGCTTGAGTCGCGAACCGCTCTTGCAGTGTTACGGGGCGGGTGAGACGATTGGAGAGTCCGCTGAGGATTGAGGCGGTCCGGAAACCGACTGGGAGAGAGACAGATGCAGAGATTGGGAACGAGCCTCGTGGTGCTGACGCTGTTGGCCATTGGGTACTTCGCCGGCAGTGTCGAGTTGCTGACTCCAGCGGGACTTTCGGCCCAGGGCGCTACGGCTCCGCAGGGTCCTTCCGAGGACGCTGTCGAAAAGATCACCAGCAGTTTCGACACGATCAAGACGGCGGCGGCGTCGTTGAAGCGTGAGGGTCGATACGAGCCGGCCACGCGGGGCCTGAACCTGTTTGCCGTCAGTGTCGGGGGCCTGGACGTGAAGGGCGATCTCGAGAAGGGTCGAGGGGTCGACCCCGAGACGTTTGCCGCGCTGTATGCCGGCCTGGCCGCGACAGAGGTCCAGGAGCACATCGACAAGGACAGCCAGGGTCGAGTGACCTACAAGGGCAAGGTCGTGCAGATGTACCCGATCCGACGCTTGACGCAGCTGTTCAAGGAGCGTCTGAAGTATTCGGGCGAGGAGACGGCTCCGTAGCGCCCCGGAGGGCTGCGGTAACCTGCAGCCGGGCCCCGGCGGGGGCCTCGATGCGGACCATCGCCCCCGCGGGCAGGTCTTGCGGGGCGACATAGCAGGTGGCCGTCCCTGCCACCTGGATCTCCAGCGGCTCGCCGACGTTCCATCGCAGGATGGCGGGGGCGGGACCCGATTCCCCCAGCGGTCGGTCTCCGCAGATCATCGCCAGGCTCCAGCTTCGGAACAGCCACGGGAACGGGGTGCCGGTGACCGCGACAAGGTTGTCGATCCCGGTCCTGCCGGAGGTGAGCAGCCCTTTGACGAGTTGTTCGCCGTGCTGCTGTCGGCACCAGTCCAGGAACAGGAAGGTGGACCCTCTGACCCCGTCGCATCTCCAGAGACCGGCCCGGAAGTAGTCGGGCACAACCAGCGGGAAGCGTGACGGTTCGGCGAGGTAGGCCTGGATCCGGTGCTTGATATTGGTGGGGCCGGGTTCGGCCAGGTGGGCGATGGCCTCGTTGAGCCAATCCTCTTCGGACGCATGTCCGAGTGCATCTCGGTGGCTGAAGGCGAGCACGTGCCGGTATTCGTGCGACAAGATGTCGGCGAGGGCCTGGCCGGGAGCGAGGCTGGTGTTGAGGTAGATCATGTCGGAGCGATTGGAACGGGGCGGCTGCAGCTGTGGCCGAAAATCGTCGGCCCGAACGAAGCCGCCAACGCTGGTGCGGCCGTTCTGCAGGTGTTGCAACAGGGGCGTGAGCAGGATGGCGAGTCGACGATCGCCGTCGACATCCGCGGCTGGCCCGACCAGTCGATCGCCCGCGGGGATGATGTGGGATTCGAGCAGTCTCACGATCGCCTCGGCCAACTCGACATGCCCGGGATCTGAGCCGGCGGCCTGATCGAGATAGACCACGCAGCGTGCTCCGGCGGCGGCCCAGCGGGCGCGAACCCGCATGCTGCCGCCGCTGCAAAGCGGCCGGCCGTTGAGCAGGGGCACATCGAAGATCCGCGGGGGTCCGGGGATGTGTCGGGAGTCCCCGACGGGGATGACCAGGGACTCGAGCTGTGCGCGAACGTGTTCAGGTGGCCGGTAGGGTTGTATCACCAGCCGCGGCGGTGACACGGCACGGGCCAGGTGCCGCGGCGGTTCGCTCAGGCGGAACGAGACCGGGTAGCTGTGCTGCGAGTTCCCGAGTGCGGAGACGACGAGGACGAGCCGGCCGTGGGAAGCCGGTGGAACCCGGAAGTGGGCGACTCCGCCGCGGACCCCGATGGGCGCGGCGGCCCGGGAGGTGGGCAGGGGGTTGTCATATTGCGAGGGAGGTGTCGGTCCCGAGAGGCTGAACAGGACGACCGGGATCAGCCATCTCGCCCCTCTCATGTCCCCGCCCCCCGTGGCCCCCGGAACGCTCCCTGCAGTTCAGAATCGGCGTGAAGGCGGTGGAGAATTGAGAGGAACCGCTACAACCGGACCGAGCGGGCTGCGGGGATGGAGGTCTGCCCCAGCCGGGGCAGCCGTCTCTGGTCGGTGGATTCCCCAGCCACTACGATGGATGCGGGGCCGTTGGAGGCGGGTATGGCCGACATTGCGATCTTCTGTTTTCTGGCCAGTTACACGGTGGCTTTTGCGCTGGAGTTGCTGCGGCTGAAGAAGCCGGGGCGGCTGGGGGTGCTGGCCGGCAGCGTGTTTCTGGCGGCCGGGTTCCTGGCGCACACCCTGTTCCTGTGGAACAAGGGGCGTTCGGCCGAGTTGCCACCGCTGCTGAGCTCGAGCCAGGACTGGATACTGGTGCTGGCGTGGCTGGTGATCGGGCTGTACCTGTTCCTGGTCTGTTGCGACCGACGGCTCTCGATCGGCGTCTTCCTGTTGCCGCTGGTGCTGGTCCTCGTCGGCGCGTCGTACCTGCTGGAGGACCGTCCCAACCAGCTACTGGAACCGGACGTGCGGGCGAGGAACGGTTGGGCGATGCTGCACGTGAGTTCGCTGGCGCTGGGATCAGCGGGGGTCCTGTCGGGGATCGTGCTGAGCCTGATGTACCTGTTGCAGCACCGTCGGCTGCGTCACAAGAGCAGCACGTCGCCGGGTCTGCGGCTGCCGAGCCTGGAGCGGCTCTCGAGGATGAACTGGTGGAGCGTGGTGATCTCGGTTCCATTGCTGACCGTGGGGATGGGCACCGGGTTGGTGCTGTTGCTCTCGGGATCTGCGGCTCCCGGCGAGCTGACTCTCGGTGACCCGGTGGTGATCATCAACGGCCTCTCGTGGCTGGGCCTGGCCGGTCTGTTCGGCTGGATGCTCTTGAGGCCTCGTGCCACCGGCAAGCAGGTGGCCTGGCGGACGCTGTTGGCCTGCGGCCTGTTGCTGGTGACGGTGGTGGGTCTGAGCGTATTGACGAGCAGCGGCCGGGTGTCGTCGCGTCACGCCTCCCATTCGGCACAGGTCTCGGAGCGTGGCCTGATTGCGACGGGAGGTCACCGATGAACCTGCAGGTGATCTACTGCAACCACCAGACCTCGAGCCTGGACGTGCGCGAGCGGCTGGCGTTCACCGGCGACGAGCAGTTGGCCGCGGCCTATTCGCAACTGAGGGAGGTATTTCCCGGCAGCGAGGCTGTGGTGCTTTCGACCTGCAACCGGGTCGAACTCTACACGGCCCAGGAAAACGACGGGGCTGCGCCGACACAGGAGGAGCTGGCCGGGTTCCTGTCGAGTTTCCACGGTGTGCCGCTGGAGGACTTCCTCGGTGATCTGTTGCTGCAGAGTGGCCCCGACGCGGTGGGCCACCTGTTCCGAGTCTGTTCGAGCGTCGACAGCATGGTGCTGGGCGAGCCACAGATTGTCAGCCAGGTCAAGCAGGCCTACCGGCTGGCCGAGCAGAATGCGGCGTGTGGACCTCTGACCAACGCCCTGTTCCAGGGCGCCATCCGTGTCTCGAAGCGGGTGCGTTCCGAGACCCGGTTGTCCGAGGGCCGGGTGTCGATCGCCAGCGTGGCTGTGGGGGACTTCGCCCGCGGGATCTTCGACCGTTTCGACGACAAGACGGTGCTGGTGATCGGTGCCGGTGAGATGGCCGAGGAGACATTGCAGTATCTGAAGGCCGACGGAGTCCGGGAGGTACTGGTGGTCAACCGCAGTCTCGACCGGGCCGAGGCCCTGGCACAGAAGTGGGGTGGCCGCGGCTACGGCATGGACCAGCTCGGCGAGCTGTTGGCCCGGGCCGACGTGGTGGTGGCGGCCACCGGATCGGATCGACCGATTGTGGATCTCGAGATGTTCACCCGCGCCCGCAGCGGGCGCGGTGACCGGCCCGTGTTCGTACTCGACCTCGGAGCCCCGCGTGACGTCGATCCGGCGGTGGCCGGGGTGGATGAAAACGTCTTCCTGTACGATGTCGATGACCTGCAGGAGACCTGCCAACGCAACCGCAGCCAACGATCCGGCGAGATCGAGCAGGCGCTGGCGATCATCGACGAGGAGTCCGACCGGTTCATGCAGGATGTCTACCACCGCGCGACCGGCCCGATTGTCAAGCGGCTCCGCGAGCAGTGGTCGGAGGTGAGCCGGGCCGAGTTGGAGCGGCTCAGGGGCAAACTCTCTCACCTGCACGACGACGACATGAACCAGATCGAACAGAGCCTCTCGCGGATCGTCAACAAGTTGTTGCACCCACCGCTGGAGGCTCTCAAGGACGAAGCCCGCGACGGGACGCCCCACGGGCTGCTCGAGGCACTCAGGCGGCTGTTTCACATCCGCGATTGAGCGGCGGTTTCTGGTATGCTGCCTTCCGGTCGAGCCGATCGTCGAACGGGGCAGGGCAGTCATGAAGCGGCGTGTGCGGGTGGCGGTCAGCCTGGTGGCGGCGGCGGTGGTGATCCTGCTCGGGCGGCCGGGCCTGACAGCTGAACCGCCGGGCAAGAGTCCCGCGAGCCCGTTGGGGAGTGTGGCGGCTCTGGCGGAATTCCAGTTGCACCCGGGTTTCCGCATCGAGGTGGCCGCGGCGGAGCCGCAGGTGATCGACCCGGTGGCCATGCGGTTCGATGAAAACGGTCGGATGTGGGTCGTCGAGATGGGCGACTATCCCAACGGCCCGGCCCGCGGCGGCCGTCCGCTGTCCCGTGTCCGCTGGCTCGAGGACACCGACGGGGACGGGCGTTACGAGACATCGCGAGTGTTTGCCGACGGGCTATTGTTCGCCACCGGCATCCAGCCCTGGGATCGGGGCGTGCTGGTGACGGCCGCCGGCGAATTGCTGTACCTGGTCGACACCAATGGCGACGGAGTCGCCGACCGGCGTGAGACCTGGTATGCGGGTTTCAAGCAGGAGAATCCGCAGTTGCGCGCGAATCATCCGACGTTTGCGATCGACAACCGCATCTACGTCGCCAACGGACTCAGGGGAGGCGTGGTAGCCTCCAAGCGTGCGGCGTGGGCGGGGAAGTCCCAGCCGGTGGCGATCAGTGGCCGGGACTTTCGCTTTGACCCTCTCAGCGGTGTCTGCCAGGCGGTCAACGGCAACGGGCAGTTCGGCCTGACGTTCGATGACATGGGCCGCCGCTTTGTCTGCAGCAACCGCAATCCGTGTCGCCACGTCGTGTTGCCCGGCGAGTACCTGGCGGCCAACCCGCACCTGGCGATCTCGGAGGTGATGCACGACGTGGTCACTCCCGGAGCAGCCTCGCGGATTCACCCGATCTCCAGGATCTGGGTCACCTCGAACCTGCACGAGGGTCAGTTCACCGCCGCCTGCGGGGTGACCGTCTACCGCGGCGGCCTGCTGGGGAAGGAGTTTGCGGGCAATGTCTTCACGTGTGACCCGACGGGCAACCTGGTGCACCGCGAGGTCTTGAGTCCTCGGGGTGCGAGCCTGCAGGGAAAACCCGGTCGGCCGCGGGTCGAATTCCTGGCCTCACGGGACGAGTGGTTCCGACCGGTCAACATGGAAGTGGGCCCCGGCGGTGCACTTTATGTCGTCGACATGTACCGTGCGGTCGTCGAGCATCCTCAATGGGTGCCGGAGGAGTTGAAGGAGCGGCCGGACAATTACGCCGGAAACGACCGGGGTCGGATCTACCGGATCGTGCCGGTTGACCACACCTCCGGCGACCGAAACGACGTGGCGCCGGGGTTGGGCCTGCTGAGTTCCACACAGCTCGTCGAGCAGCTCAGTTCCGAAAACGGCTGGAGGCGTGACACGGCTGCCCGGTTGATTTACCAACGGCAGGACCAGGCGGCGGTTGAGTCGCTCGAGCGGTTGGCGGTCGACGAGCAGGCGGTGATCGGCCGGATCCATGCCCTGTGGGCACTGAGGGGCCTGGATGCGTTGTCTGCTCGTGTGATCGCTGAGGCGCTTTCGGCCGGGGATGATCGCGTGGTGATTCATGCCTTGCGGCTGGCAGAGCCGCACCTGGGGACCCATCCGCAGATGTTGGCTCGGGTGGGCTCGAAACGGCTCGAGGCCCAGGCGTTGCGGTACCAGTGGCTGCTGAGTCAGTCGCGGCATCCGGGGTGGACCAAGTCGGCCACTTCGGGAGCCTTGGCCAGGCGGGCGGTGGCCGCTTGGGTGGCGCGTCCCTGCGACCGCTGGACGCGGCGTGCCCTGGTTGCCGGCTGTGGTCGCCACGGCCTGGTGCTGCTTGATGCGGTATTGGAGGGCTGGTCGGGTCGGCGATCGGTTCGGTTCGAGGAAGTGCGTGAGGTGGTGGCGATGGTTTCGGAGTTGATCGGCAGCGGTGCAGATGCTCGTGAAGTCAGCGGTGCGCTGGAGTTGCTTGATCCCGGTCAACCGATCGCGGTGGGTCGCGAGTGGTCTGGAGTCCAGCTGGCGGGTTTGGCTGGCCTGAACACCGGCCTGCGGCGTGGCGGTCGATCTCTGGGCAACCCGCCGGGTGGATTCGAGGCAGAGCGTCTGGCGGCGCTGTGGCGGAGGCTGGTGAAGTGGGCCCAGGAGCCACCGCTGGCCTCGCAGGCTGGGGTGGCGACCCGCCTGCTGCAATCCGGGCCCCGGGCGGTGGTGGTGCCGGCGCTCTTGAGCCAGTTGACTCGAGGTGATCTGGATGCATTGCGATCGTTGTCGGCTTTCGAGAGTGAGGAGATTGGCCCCAGCGTGCTGGCGAGGTATGCGGAGCTGAGCGCCACGGGCCGGCGGGCCGCACTGGATGTCCTGATCGCCAGGCCATCACGGGCGGTGCTGTTGATCGAAGCGATTGGCCGCGGAGCGGTTGCTCGAGCCGACCTGGATCCCGGTCGAGTTGAGAAGCTGCTGCGCCACGCCGACGCGGGCGTGCGTCGGCGAGCCAAGGTGGTGTTGGCGGCACTGGTCCCCGAGGCGCGACGCAAGGTGCTCAAGCAGTACCAGGCGGCCCTGGCTGCGACGGGGGATCCGCGGCGAGGGCGGGAGGTCTTCCGCAAGAACTGCACAGCGTGTCATCGAGTCGACGGTCTCGGAGTCGACGTGGCACCGGACATCTCCGATACGCGGCGATGGACGCGGCAGCAACTGATGCTCTCGATTCTCGATCCGAACCGGGCTGTCGACAGCAATTATTTTTCGTACAGCCTGGTCACCAATTCGGGGAAGGTTCACACCGGGTTGGTGGCGTCCGAGACTCCCAGTGCGGTGTTATTGCGGCAGCCCGAGGGCAAGAGCGTACGGGTGTTGCGTGGGGACATCGAGATCTTGAAGTCCAACGGCATATCGTTGATGCCCGAGGGCCTGGAGAAGAACGTCACGCTCGCTGGGATGTCGGACCTGTTGAGTTTCCTGAAGAACTGGCGGTACCTGGACGGTCGGGTTCCGGTGAAGTTGCCGGGCCGAACGGGGAAGTGACCGGTCGCTGAGGGCTGCCGGCCGGTCCGGAAACGCAGCGTGCCAGGCCGACGCGAGGTCGACCTGGCACGAGGGCCGGGTTTTCGGGATGCGGCAGAGTGGTTACTGCCGGGGTACGACCGGGTTGAAGTTGGCCTGCCCGCGTTTCCCGAACGGCTCGATGTTGGTGCCGGAACCGTCCGGGTTGACTCGGATCAGGTTGGCGAAGCGGGCAAAGTTGCCGGCATCGCGAGCCCGCTGTCCCTGGGTGGCTCCGCTGCCGAGCATGTCGGAGAACCCGACCACACCGACGGGGTTCCAGTCGCCGTCGGCATCGAGGAAGTTCGAGGACTGGTACTCGGCGAAGGAGCTGACGATGTTCTGCCACTGGCGGAACCCGTTGTTGCTCTTGGAGCCGGTCACCGGCTTGGAACTCTCCTGGACCTTCTCGATCTCGAGGATCGGGTTGCCCTGGGCGTCGGTGAGGATGGTGCCGCCGGCGGGGGTCCGCTTGCGACGGGTGCGTTCGGCGAGCGAGTCGCCGGCGACGCTGCTGTCGTAGAAGTCGCCGTCGTGTTCGATCTGCGGGACCCCGTCCGCGTCGAGCCTCAAAAAGGCCTCGCCGACGTACTGGTTCCAGTGGTCGTCGAGACCGCCGAACACGGTTTGGCGGTTGTCAAAAAAGGCCCGGTCTCGATCGGTGGCTCCGGCAACCGGGTTGCGGGTGTCGAACTCGAGAGGCAGCTCGTTGTCCTGGGTCCACATCAGCGGGATCGGCCTGGTCAGGTCGCCGCCGAAGAAGACATCGTCGCCGTTGCGGTCGACGAGATTGCGGTTGGCGATGTCATAGAGCCGGTCGAGGTGATAGTGAGAATCGGAATTCGAGAGCCCCGCTTCGCGGAAGCGGCGGTCGGCCTGCAGGCCAAGGGGGATCCGCGGGAAGTCGTTCAGCGGGGCGAGAGAGGGGATCAGGCCGTCGCCGGCGGCGTAGAGCTGATTGAAGTCGTAGAAGCGACCGTTGTAGAGGATGTCCTGGCCAATGTCGGTTGGGTTGTTGGGGTCGCGGCCGCCGAGAGCCATCTGGATCGCCTCGAACGTCGCCAGCACGTTCTCGTAAAGCGTCGGGTCGGCCTGGGTTTCGAAACGCAGCACGCGGTAGATCAAGGCGTCCTCGAGATCGATCGGGACGGGATCGTCGTTGGGATCCAACTCGATCTCCTGGTCTTCGTAGTCGTCGTCCCAGGTGATGTCGTAGACGCGGCGGACGTAGCCTTCGTCGAGTGTGCCGTCGGGGAGTTGCTCGGCGATGAAGAGCCAGTCGCCCTTCTTGAGGTGCGAGCGGAAGGCCACGTGGGGCGGAGACGGCGGAGACGGCGGTCCGTCATCGGTATCCACCTGCTCGATGATCCAGTCGTCCTCGTCGATTTCGCCCCAACCGGAAATCGGATTGGTCGACAGGATGGCGACTTGGGTCATCTTCGTGATCTTGCCGTAGACCTCGTTCCAGAACGGGTCGCTGCCAGCCAGGATCTGCAGACGATTGGACTTGAGGTAAGCAATCGCGAGATTGATCTGTTGCTGGGCGATGCGGTGAGCAATCAGCACGTCGTTAGCCCGCTCGGGAAGCGCCGTGAAATTGCCCTGCGGGGCCAGGTAGTCGTCGAACAGGATCGCGTTGCGGTACTTGCCCGGCACCAGCAACAGCGGATCCTGCGAAAAGCGCGATTGCCCTCGAATCTGGCCGATCAGCGGTTGAGGCTCGGCCAGTTCCAGGCCGAATACCAAGCCAGCCACGATTGCGAAGCGAAGAAGTTTCATGTCAATTGCCTGCTGTTGTCGACGAGACTCGGAACGCCTGCTCCCTGGCATCCAACTCCCTGTAGGGCCCCCATCTTATCTATGGTGCCGACCTTGCGTCAAAGGCAATTCCGGACCTTTGGGCCGGAGAGTTTTCAGAGGGATTCTGCAGACGACAGAACCGAACCAGGCGGCGCATCCGGTGCTAGAGAATCAGCATCGCGTCACCGTAACTGTAAAAGCGATACCGCCTTGCGATGGCCTCGGCGTAGGCGCTCTTGGCCAGATCGATGCCACAGACAGTACAAACCAGTACGAACAGGGTAGAGCGAGGAAGGTGAAAGTTGGTCAGCAGTGCATCAAACGAGCGGAAGGTGTGTCCGGGTCGTATGAACAGATCGGTGTGTCCCTGGAAGGGTTCGATCGAGCCATTTGCGGCGGCGGTTTCGAGAGTTCGGACGACGGTTGTCCCGACAGCCACGACACGATGTCCCGAGCGACGGACGTTTTCGAGTGCCTTTGAGGTTGCCTGGGTGACCTGGCACCATTCGGAGTGCATGAGGTGCTCGTCGAGTTGTTCGGCGGCGATGGGCCGAAACGTACTGAGGCCGACGTGCAGTGTGATGTGCTGGAGTCCGAGTCCGGAGCGGTCGCAGGCGTCGAGCAGGTCGGTGGAGAGGTGCAGACCGGCGGTGGGTGCGGCGACGGCACCGGGGTGTCGGGCAAACACGGTCTGGTATCTCTGTCGGTCTTCTTCGGTGGCGACCTGCCGTTGGATGTAGGGTGGCAGGGGCACGGTGCCAAATTGCTTAAGGACCTCAAGGGTGTCCCCGGCCGGATCCAATTCCGCGAGCCAGACTCCGCCGGAGCCCTGTTCCAGCAGCAGCAGTTCCTGGGCGACGGAGGATGTGTTCGACTCATGCACCGCGGTCAACGCGATTCTCTCGCCGGGTTTCAGTTGCCCCCGGGTCTGCCCGATGATCCGCCACGTCCCGGAGGGGTGCGTGTCGAGGTAGAGACCCTCCCAGGCTCCCCCGGTCGCGACGCGATGTCCGAGCAGTCGAGCCGGCAGCACGCGGGTGTCATTGACGACCAGGCAGTCGCCGGGATCGAGTAGCGAGGGGAGTTCCTCGATCCTCCGCGAATCGATTCGAGAGCGCCGTCGATCCACGACTAGCAGTCTCGAGTCCTCCCGCCGCGGCAGCGGTTTCCGAGCAATCAGTTCATCGGGCAACTGGTAGTCGAAGTCCGAGAGTTGACCGGGCGACTCGGGTTTACTCATCACGCGTCAGCCGATAAAAACTCGTCGCTGTTCCCCAGCGTGGGCACGATTGAGGCGTATTACAGGAGTCGGTCGCTCGTGGCAACTCCAAGCCGGGGCATGGTTGGCGAAGAGTCCGGGGAGTTTGTGAAACGGTAACGGTAACGGTAACGGTAACGGTAACGGTAACGATGGCGCCGATCCGATTGGCCTGTTGCATCACCGAGCTCGATCCCGGCGGCGCCGAACGGATGTTCGTCGAGTTGGTCTGCGGTCTCGATCGAGCTCGCTGGGATCCGACGGTGATTTCCCTGGGAGGCGAGTCCGAGCTCCTGGTTTCGAGGCTGCGGGACTCCGGGGTCGAGGTCCGCTGTCTTGCGGTGAAGCGGCGTTGGGACCTCTCGGCCGTCGGTCGGCTGGCTCGCGAGTTGAGAAGCCTGTCTCCGGATCTCCTGCAGACGTGGTTGTTTCACGCCAACGTGGCCGGTTGCCTGGCGGCGGGTCGGGTGGGGCTGGAGACGGTACTGACGGGAATCCGGGTTGCCGAGCGGCGTGGTCGGTGGCGTTTGTGGCTCGAGCGATTCTGTACGCGCCGTGCCCGGCGTCACGTCTGCGTCAGCGATGATGTGGCCGAGTTCTCACGCGATCAGACCGGCCTGGACCCCTCGAAGCTGGTCGTGATTGCCAACGGGGTCGACGTGGCGGGGCTGGCTGACGCAGAACCGATCGACTTGTCGCAGGAGGGGGTTGCAGCGGGAGTTCCGCTGTTGGCATGGATCGGTCGGCTCGAATCTCAGAAAGACCCGCTCGCCGCAGTCGAGGCGATGGCGCAATTGCAGGCGACTCACCCCGAGTGTCACCTGGTGCTGGCCGGAGAGGGGCGATTGCGGGGTGAGCTCGAGGCGCGGATCGCCGCGCTGGGGCTCTCGCAGCGGGTCCACCTGTTGGGGCAGGTCTCGGAGATTCCCTCGCTGCTGGCTCGCAGTTGCGGCCTGGTGTTGACATCGGGTTGGGAAGGGATGCCCAACGTGGTGCTCGAGGCGATGGCCGCCGGACGACCGGTGGTGGCCCGGGTTGTCGAGGGCGTGAGCGAGCTGGTCGAGGATAGTGTGACCGGTTGGCTGGTTGCCGACGATCAGATCTCGAGCCTGGCCGCGGCTCTCGAGAGGTTACTCGACGATCGGGTTCGTGCGGAGGAGATGGGTGTGCGGGGTCGGTTGAAAGTGGCCGGGGAGTACTCGATTGAAGCGATGGTGGCGGGCTACGAGGCTCTGTGGGAACGGGAGCTTGCTGAAATGGGGGGGTGATCGGTCCGGGTGGGGCGTGGGAGGGTGATTTCGGTATCGCGGTCTGAAAGCCGCCTTCGCGCCGAAAGTGCAAAGAACTACAAACCGGCCGTGTAGAAGCTGGAATCTTCGGTTCATGAATGAGCCCTCCCGTGCAGACGACCTCCCTCGCTCGTGTCACGTTGCGGTCCTGGTGGCCGAGGTGCTTGAGTGGCTGGAGTTGCGGGCCGGGGGAACCGTGGTCGACGGGACGGTGGGCGGAGGAGGCCATGCGGCGAGGATCCTCGAGGAGTTGGGTCCTGCGGGGCGACTCTTCGGCCTGGATCGCGACGCCAGGATGCTCGAACGGGCCGCGATGGTACTGGAGCACCCCGGCTGCAGCCTGCATCAGGCCAGCTACTGCGAACTCGATGAGGTGCTGTTGGGGGCGGGTCAGTCCCCCGGGTCGATCGACGCCATCCTGCTGGACCTGGGACTCTCATCGGACCAGCTACAAGACTCGAGCCGCGGCTTCGGATTCGCCCACGACGGGCCACTGGACCTGCGATTTGATGTCTCGAGTGGGCGGCCGGCGTGGGAGTGGTTGGCGGGGATCGAGGAGGGCGAGTTGGAACAGTGCCTGCGGCTCTGGGGCGAAGAGAGCGAGAGCCGCAGGATTGCCGCGGACCTGGTCCGGCGGCGTCGCAAGTCACCGGTTCGGACAGGACGCGACCTTGCTGAGGCAGTGGAGGCGGCGGTGGGTGGGCGTCGAGGTCGGCGGCATCCGGCAACCCGCGTCTTCCAGGCTCTGCGGATCGCCGTCAACGATGAGTTGGTTCACCTGGAACGCGCCCTGGCTGACGCGTTGCCCAGGAACCTGGCATCCGGCGGTCGATTGGCTGTCATTTCGTTTCACTCCCTGGAAGACAGAATCGTCAAGCGAGCGTTCAGGAACCAAGACACATGGATGGCATTGACTGGCAAACCGATTCGGCCGACGCCTCGCGAAGAACGGGTGAATCCCCGCAGCCGATCGGCTCGGCTGCGTGTGGCGACGAGGGTGTAATCGACGGAACAGTGGGACTGTTGGATCATGCGGATCATGACGCGGTCTTGGTTGACCAGTGGGACAAGTCCGGGCAAGAAGTAGGAATCACGCACATGCTGAAAGACATTTTTGGAGCGAGGGTGGTTCAACTGGGGATACTGGGGATCGTCGTGGCGGTGATCGCCGGTGTCTGGTGGCAGAGAGAGGATTCTTCCGAGCCCGCCGACACGTCGATCTCGGGCGGGGCGGGTTCCGAGCCGGGGACGGTGGCGGTTTCCGACGGGACCAGCATCGAGGCGGGGACATACGCAGGTCCGGATTCCGAGCCGGGAGTCGAGGGGTTCGGCTCGAGGGCGTCTGCTCGGCCTTCACTGGATGGTGGCGGTCCGGAAATCGGGACTGCCAGGTTGGGGGGCGCGGGCAACGAGCTCCGATCGATTCCACAGAGCGAGCCGGCCCCTCTTCTGGCCGAACCTCCCTCGTTCGACGCGGCGGCTCCGATTGCCCGGACACCGTCTCGGCCAATCGAAGCGGGTAGGTTGCCCGATCTTGGGGTGACGGGCTCGACAAGTCGGCATCCGCTGCTGGGAGCCGGAGGTGCCGGGTTCAATTCACCTCCACCGACAGCGGCCACAGGTTCTGAGCCCCCGCTGGAGTTGTCTGCTCCAACGGCCGTGTCCTCGTCGCCATCGATCCCGGCCCCAGGTGCGACGATTGGCCTGCAGGGGTCCGAGCGAGGCTGGGAGTACTCCAAGAGCCGCAAGGTCACCGGTGGCGATTCGGGGGCCGCCTTCGGCCCGCGGACGCTGGAGCCCTCGGGGCGGGCTCAACCGATCGCCTCGGAATCCGCTGCGTCGCGGCCGTTGGGGTCGCGAGCCGCGGCGTTGACCGGCCCGCTCCAGCGGGAGCACTCGATTCAGAGCGGAGACAGCTACTGGACGATTTCGAGGCAGTACTACGGGACGGCCCGGTACTTCCAGGCACTCTCGCTCTTCAACCGCACACGGATTCCCGACCCGCAGCGGATGCGTCCGGGCATGAAGGTCGCGGTGCCTTCACGAGAGCTGCTGGAATCACGTTATGCGGCATTGCTGCCCAAGTTGGCGGCTGCGGCCGGGGCGACTCGGACAGTCGGCTTCCAGATCGACGCCAACGGGCACCCGGTCTACACGGTGGGTGCCGACGACACCTTGACCGGAATCGCCCGGACTCACCTGGGACGCACGTCGCGGTGGATCCAGATCTACCTGATGACCCGGGATCAACTGCCCGGTCCCCACAAGTTGAAGCCGGGGACGGTCTTGCGGTTGCCTGCTGACGCGGCGCGTCGGCAGGCTGAATTGAAGTAGGTCGTCTGGACGAATGAGACGGCGGGCGGGTGTCGGTTGAGTCCGAGACCCGGGCCCGGATCGGGATCTGAGCGATGATCGACCGTTTGCCGGGTGCCGTGGGGCTGGTGCTGCTGCTCTGGCTTTCACGCGGGTTGAGGTCGGCATAGAATACGCCAATCATGGCCGCGCCCCCTCCCTCTCCGGCTGCACGCTCGACTGTCGCGGTTGAGTTGCTCGAGCGTTTCCGCGGCCTGTTGGGTTCCGACGCCGTGCTGGCCTCCGACGACGAGCTGATGGTCTATGAGTGCGACGGGTACGTGGTCGAGAAGAAGGCGCCCGACGTGGTGCTGTTGCCCACGTCGACGGCCCAGGTGTCCGAGATCGTCAAGGCCTGCAACGAGTTCGACGTCCCGTTCGTGCCTCGCGGTGCGGGTACGAGCCTGGCCGGCGGCTGTCTTCCGGTTGGCGGCGGTGTGATGATCGCCTTGACGCGGATGAAACGGATCCTGGAGGTGAACCTGCAGGACCGTTACGCGGTGGTTGAGCCCGGCCTGGTCAACCTGAACCTGACCCGCCACCTGGCCGGCAGCGGCTATCACTACGCCCCGGACCCGTCGAGCCAGGGGGCCTGCACGATTGGAGGCAACGTCGCCACCAACTCGGGCGGCCCGCACACTCTGAAGTACGGCGTCACGGTCAACCACGTTCTCGGTCTGGAAGTAGTGATGCCCGATGGGCGGGTGGTCGAGCTGGGTGGTCCGACCGAGGGCCTGGCCGGCTACGACCTGGTCGGCCTGTTTGTCGGCAGCGAGGGCACCTTTGGCATCTGTACCCAGGTCACCGTTCGGCTGACTCGCGACCCGGACGCCTACCGGACAATGCTGGGCATCTTCGAGACGGTCTCGGACGCCACCCATGCGATCAGCCAGATCATCGCCGCGGGGATTGTGCCTGCGGCCCTGGAAATGATGGACCAGGGGATCGTGGAGGCGGTCGAGGCGGCCTACGGGTTCGGCTTCCCTCTGGATGCGGCCGCGGTGCTTCTGATCGAGGTCGACGGCCTGGAGGTGGCCGTGGATGCCGAGGCGGAGCGGATCATCGCACTGTGCAACGAGCAGGGTGCCCGGGAGGTCCGGCGTGCCGAGTCCGAGGAGCAACGGGCTTTGCTGTGGAAGTGCCGCAAGCAGGCCTTCGGGGCGATCGGCCGCCTGAGCCCCAGTTACTGCACGCAGGACGGCGTGGTGCCACGCACCAAGTTGCCGGAGATCCTGGAGTTCATCATCGAGTCGGGCGAGCGGCACGGGATCCGCATCGTCAACGTATTTCACGCCGGCGACGGCAACATCCACCCGATCCTGCTGTTCGACGAGCGTGACGAGGACCAGGTGGCCCGGGTCTTTCGGGCCAGTGACGAAATCCTGGGCCGTTGCATCGAGCTGGGTGGCAGCGTGACCGGCGAGCACGGCATTGGAGTCGAGAAGCTCAGTTTCATGGACCGGCTGTTCACCCCTGACGACCTGTTGGTGATGGCGAGTGTCCGCCGGGCGTTCAATCCGCTGGGGACCTGCAGTCCGGGCAAGGTCCTGCCGACGGCGGGCGCGTGCGGGATGGAAGAGATCCAGCGGTCGCATCCCGGGAAGCAGGCGGCATCGTGAGCGAGGGTCCCAGAGCGGCCGACGGCGTGCCCGAGGAACTGGTTCCCGCGACGGTGTCGGAGCTGGCCCGGTTGCTGGCGGCCAACTCCAGCGGCCCGCGGCGGCCGGTGTTTCCCGTCGGGGGCCGTACGGCGCTGGGATTCGGGTTCGGCGTGGATCCTGCGAGCCTCGAGCTGACAACATCGCGGCTGGATCGCGTGATTGACTATCCGGCCCGAGACATGACAGTGACGGTCGAGGCCGGCTGTCGCGTGTCGGAGCTGCAGAATCAACTCAAGCCCGAGGGCCAGCGGTTGCCCGTCGATGTGCCGCTGGCCCATCGAGCGACACTCGGCGGGGCCATCGCCTCGAATGCCGCCGGTCCGCGTCGCTTTGGGCTGGGGACACTCAGGGACTACGTGATCGGCATCGGCTGTGTCACGGTCGAGGGCCGCAGCTTCAAGGCCGGCGGTCGGGTGGTCAAGAACGTCGCCGGCTACGACCTCTGCAAGTTGATGGTCGGCTCGGGCGGGACCCTGGCGGTGGTGACCGAGGTCACCCTGAAACTCAAGCCGCTGCCGGAGGCCTCAGCCATCGGCTTTGCCTGCTTCGACCGAGGTGAGACGGTGCAGGACCTGCTGGGCGACCTGGCCACGTCGCGAGCCCGGCCGGTGGCGATCGAGCTGCTGGGCCCCAAGGCGAGCCGGCAAGTGGCGGCCGAGTCGCGGCACGATCTGCCCACCGGACCGCTGCTGCTGGGTATTGGGCTGGAGGGGAGTCGCGACGAGGTGCAGTGGCAGGTGGAGGTGATTGACCGCGAGATGCGGCAGGGCGGGGCCGGCGGCGTGGCCTGGTTCCGCGATGCCCAGACCGCGAAAGTCTGGTCGGCGTTGACCGATTACCAGGTGGGAGTCGAAGCCCCGGTGACGATTCGCGCGGCACTTCTGCCGTCGCGAACGGTCGAATTCGTGGTCGCCGCCATCGACGCGGGGGTGGCGGTGCAGGCCCACGCCGGCAACGGAGTGGTGCACGGACACCTTCCCGACGACACTCTCGACGCGGCGGCCGCGGAGTCGGTGATTCATCCGTTGCGCGAACTGGCAGCCGACGGTGGAGGACAGGTGATCGTCGAGCGGTGCGAAGCGGGCTGGGTTGACCAGCTGGAGATGTGGGGGCCTCGGCGGGACGACTGGTCGCTGATGGAGGCCCTCAAGCGGGAATTCGATCCCGGGGGCCTGTTGAGTCCGGGGCGAGGAGTCGATGGGGCACTGGGCCATGCTGCCGCTGCCGGGGAGGGTACATCATGAGTGGCACCCGGGGCGGGGGTTCAGCGGCAGTCGAAGCGGGCTCGAGTCCGCGGGTCGGCGCGGGGATCGACTACAACCTGTTTCTGGATTGCGTGCACTGCGGCCTGTGCACCGCGGCCTGCCCGACCTACCTCGAGACGGGCAACGAAAACGACGGTCCGCGGGGACGGATCTACCTGATGCGAGGCGTCGTCGACGGCCGAGTCGAACTGACGCCGAAGGTCCGGCGTCACCTGGACCTGTGCCTGGATTGTCGCAGCTGCGAGACGGCCTGCCCCTCGGGGGTGCAGTACGGCCGCTTGATCGAACCGTTCCGGGTCGACATGCAGAAATCCGAGCGGCCCGGCTGGTTCCAGCGGCTGGTGCTCTATGGCCTGTTTCCCTATCCCCGTCGGCTCAGGTGGGCGCTGGCCCCGGCCCGCCTGATGCAGCGGCTCGGATTGGATCGAGTGATCGACTGGACCGGACTGCCCAGGATCTTGCCCGGTCCGCTGGGCCGGATGTACCGCCTGCTGCCGCGGTTGGGTCCGCGGGGTGGTCCGTTGCCGGAGGTACTTCCGGCAAAGGGCCAACGGCGGGCCCGGGTGGGGCTGTTCAGCGGATGCGTGGGCGAGGCGATGTTTTCCGAGACCAACCGCGCCACGGCGAGGGTCTTGCAGGCCAACGGCTGCGAGGTGGTGGTGCCGCGGGGGCAGGGATGCTGCGGAGCGATCCACTACCACAGCGGTTCGAGCGACCCGGCCGTGGCGATGGCCCGGCAGAACGTGGACGCCTTTCCCGATGACCTCGATGCGGTGATCGTCAACGTCGCCGGGTGTGGGTCGATGCTAAAGGACTACGGACATATGGGCCAGGAGACCGCCGGGGTAGAGGACTCGGTCATCGAGTCCCTGGCGCGGTTTGCCGGGGGGGTGAAGGACGTATCGGAGTTCCTGGCCGAGCTGGGGCTGCGTGATCCGACCGGGGAGGTGCCGTGGCGGGCGACCTACCACGATGCCTGCCACCTGGTCCACGCTCAGAAGGTCCGCGACGCACCGCGTGAACTGCTGGCACGCGTCCCGGGCCTGGAACTGGTGCCGTTGCCCGAGTCGGAGGTGTGTTGTGGTGCGGCGGGGAGTTACAACCTGACCGAGCCTGAGATGGCCGACGCGTTGGTGGCCCGCAAGCTGGCTCACATCGAGAGCACCGGTGCGGACGTGGTGATCACGGGCAATGCCGGGTGTTCGATGCAGCTACAGGCGGCGCTTCGAGAACTCGATCGCGGGGTGCGGGTCGTGCACCCCGTCGAGGTGCTCGACAGAAGTTACCGCGGCGGGGCAAAGCGGATCAGTCGGCGGTGAGGCCGTCGGCGAGTGTCTTGAGGGCTTCGGCTTCGATCTGTCGGACGCGTTCTCGGGTCAGGCCGAGCACGATGCCAATTTCCTTGAGCGTTTGAGGTTCGTCGCCGTCGAGCCCGAATCTCATGTGGAGAATGTCCGCCTCACGGGGGTCCATCCGTTCGAGCATGCGATAAACGTGCTTCAGGTTGTCGCTCTCGATGATCTCCTCGTCAGGCTGCTTGCTCCGCTCGTCGACGACGAGTTCCCCCATCGAGCAGCCTGCGTCGTCGTCGTCGCCGTGGGGGGTGGCGTTGTAGAGCTGGATGGCCTTGCGGACGATCCCCAGCTTCTTGGGAGTCAGTTCGAGCACTTCGGCCACCTCTTCCTGGGTCGGAGTGCGGTCGAGTTCCTCGTTGAGCTGCGCCGTGGCACGTCGCCACTTGCTGAGCAGTTCGACCATGTAGGCGGGGATGCGGATGGTCTTGGCCGAGTTGACCAGGGCCCGCTTGATGGACTGCTTGATCCAGTAGCTGGCGTATGTGCTGAAGCGGGTCCCCATCGTCGGGTCGAAGCCTTCGACGGCACGCAGCAGGCCGAGGTTGCCTTCTTCGATCAGGTCCGAGAGCTGCAGGCCGTGACCGTTGTAGGCCCGCGCGATACTGACCACCAGCCTGAGGTTGGCCCGCACCATCCAGTCTCGAGCCTCGAGGTCACCCTCCTCGATCCGATACGCCAGTTCGCGTTCCTGCTGAGCGTTCAGCAGACCGGTCTCGTTGATCTCACGCAGGTACATTTCCAACGGTGCCTGGACTCGAGTTGTTCGTTGTGCGGTGGCCGGCATGATACCTCTGTGCAAAAAAATGAAGAGCAGATGCCCAAGCGGAGTGACCCTGCGTCCGCGTGATCGGGCGGAGCGGTCCGTGTTTGTCCGCGGAGTTTTATCGGCGTCGGCTCCCCTCAGTCTCAAACTCAACAGGGTGCGCAAACCTGTCCGGTCAGGTAACCAGGGCAATTGGCGCAAATGTGACGGCCCTTCCGCCTCGTGACGGAAGGGCCGTATCGTTTGTGTCGGTTGTCGGGAAAAAGCCCGCGGCCCTCAGTCGTCCTGGGCCTCGTCTGCCCCCTCCTCGGCTTCCGCCTCACCCTCGGCGTCGTCACCGGCCTCCTCGGCTTCCGCCTCACCCTCGGCGTCGTCACCGGCCTCCTCGGCTTTCGCCTCGCCCTCGGCGTCGTCACCGGCCTCGGCGGCTTCCGCCTCGCCCTCGGCGTCGTCACCGGCTTCGTCGGCTTCCGCCTCGCCCTCGGCGTCGTCACCGGCCTCGGCGGCTTCCGCCTCGCCCTCGGCGTCGTCACCGGCTTCGTCGGCTTCCGCCTCGCCCTCGGCGTCGTCACCGGCCTCGGCGTCGTCACTGGCCTCGTCGGCTTCCGCCTCGCCCTCGGCGTCGTCACCGGCCTCGTCGGCTTCCGCCTCGCCCTCGGCGTCGTCACCGGCTTCCTCGGCTTCCGCCTCTTCCCCGGCTGCCGCTTCGGCCTCGTCGCCGTCCTCTTCGGCTTCGGCGTCGTCTGCACCGTCCTGGGCCTCCGCTTCGGCCTCGGCGTCGTCTCCACCCTCTACAGCGATCTCTTCACCATCGGCTCCGAGCTGGAACAGCGGACCGGAGGTGGACCCGGTTCCTCCCAGGAGGTCGACCTTGGCTTTCGCCGAGGCGACGTCGGCGGCTTGGGCTTCGCGGACCAGTTCTTCGGGGTCGACATCGAGTCGTCTCGAGAGTCCGATCTTACGTTCTTCGGTGTCGACTCTCAGCACTCGAACCTCGATCGTTTCGCCGACCTGGACGATGTCTTCGGGGTCTTCGACCTTGTAATCGGCCAGTTCGGAGATGTGCAGCAGTCCCTCGAGATTGGCTTCGAGTTGGACGAAGACGCCGAAGTTGGTGATCTTGGTGACTTCTCCGTGAACGGTGCTGCCGGGAGCAAACCGCTTGGGAATATCGGCTTCCCAGGGATCTTCCTCGAGTTGCTTCAGTCCCAGTGCGATCCGCCTGCGTTCCTCGTCGACGGTCAGCACTTGGCAGGTGACCTCGTCGCCTTTTTCGAGCAATTCGCTGGCGTGACCGATTTTGCGGGTCCAGGACATATCGCTGACGTGGAGCAGTCCATCGACGCCCTCCTCGAGTTCGATGAATGCGCCGTAGTTGGTGAGGTTCCGTACGGTGCCCTCGACGGTGGTCCCCGGCGGATACTTGTCGGCGACATCGTCCCAGGGGTTGGCAGTTGTCTGCTTCATTCCCAGGGAGATTTCCTTCTTTTGCTGGTTGATGCCGAGCACCACGACTTCGACTTCATCGCCGATATTGACCAGTTCGGTCGGGTGGTTGATCCGTTTGGTCCAGGACATCTCGCTGATGTGCACGAGTCCTTCGATGCCGTCTTCGAGTTTGACGAAGGCTCCGTAGGTCATCACGTTGACCACTTCGCCGGTGACTCTGGAGTCGACCGGGAACTTGGTCTCGATGCCCTCCCACGGGCTGGGGGTCTTCTGCTTGAGCCCCAGTGCGATCTTTTCTTTCTCGCGATCGATGTTGAGGATCACCACCTCGATCTCTTCTTCGATCTTGACCATGTCTGAGGGGTGATTGATCCTCGCCCAGCTCATGTCGGTAATGTGGAGCAGTCCGTCGATGCCGCCGAGATCGACGAAGGCGCCGAAGTCGGCGATGTTCTTGACCGTACCGGTGCGGAGTTCGCCCTCGGTGATCTCGGTCATCAACGCCTCCTTCATCTTGTTCCGTTCTTCCTCGATCAGCTTCCGTCGGGAGACGACGATATTGCGTCGTGCTTCGTCGATCTTGAGGATCACGCACTGGATTTCCTGGCCCACGAAGGCTCCGATGTCGTGAGGTCTGCGGATATCGACCTGGCTGGCCGGCAGGAACACATTGACACCGATGTTGACCAGCAGGCCACCCTTGATCTTACGGAGCACTTCGCCGGTGACGATGTCATCTTCGGAGTGGTTGGCGATGACTTCTTCCCATTCGTGAATCCGGTCGGCCTTGCGTTTGGAGAGGATGATCAGCCCAAACTCGTCTTCGATCTCCTCGAGCAGCACCGAAACTGTCGATCCGGTCTCGGGCACGTTCAGCTCATCTCCTTCGCGGAATTCGTCGACGGGCACCATCCCCTCGCTCTTGTAGCCGATGTCGATCAGCACATCGTCTCCTTCGACCCTCAGCACCGTGCCTTGGATGATGGTATTGAGTTCATAGGAGTCGGACGCGGTGTTGTAGATTGCGTCCATGTTGCCTGAGCTGGCATCGATTTCCTTGAGCGCATCGCCGAAGGCCTGTTCGAGTTCTTCGTCGGTGACGCCGAATTCGCGAATCAGATGACGATTGACCATGAGCTGGGTCCGTTCGTGGCCGAAGACGGCCGTTGGGGTTCGTCGACACAAGGGCCGCGGCCAAGCGGTGCGGCGTGCGTCGCCAGAGAACTGAGTATGCCGATCCGGTGGGGCGGGCAACAGGCCTGCCAAATGCCACGCGGGATCGTGGAGGATCTACAGCGCAGAGCGCGACTATAGCACACGCTCGCGGAAGGCGGCTAGTCCGAGACGGTCAGTCCAGGAGGCTGAAATCGGGCTGAGGCTCGCGACACAACTCGCTGCCCGATTCGGGTGTCAATTCACTCACACGCTGGAGTTGCCCGGCCACCTGGGTCTCCTCGAGCAGCAGCGTGAGGTCGATCCGAGCCGACCAGGACGCGCCGGGTTCGAGTGTCATCAGGCGGCCCTTTGACCGTTCGAACTCGCGGGGGTTGGGCAGGTCGGTCGAGGGTTCGATGCCGGCGACGTAGCCGTCGGCATCGTGCACGGTGTTCTTCCAGAGTGTGAAGCAGGGGAGTGGTGCGAGGTCGAATTCGAGTGCGATTCCGCGAGTGGCACTCTGGTTGTGGAGCACCACGAGTGTACGGCCATCGGGATCGGCGGCGAGTTCCAGAAAGTAGCACTGCTCGATGAAGCCGGGTTCGGGCGGGCCGAAGAGATTCCAGTGGTCGATGCCGTCGGCGGCGTGCTGATTGGCCGGCAGCACGCGGCGAGCCGGAGCGGCGAGGCGTGCGCCGGGCTCGAGCAGTGGACGGCCGATGTTGGTGTGATAGAGCAATTCGAATTCCGAGCTGGTGCCGGCGAGGTTGGTGACCGTTTCGCAGAGACTCAGCCGGTGGGATCCGGGAGTGGTCGAGACGGTCGAATCCAGCCGGAGGCAGGGCCCGAACAGTGACGTTTCGTCCACCTCGCCGCGGACCCAGATTCGCGAGTCATCATCGATTCCGGCGGTGACTCGATGAGCGGGCAGATTGGCGATCCGGCCGTGCAGTGTCAGCGGCCGGCCCTCGGCGGGGTCGGTTCCGGGGGGGCCATGCGAGGCGAGTCCGCAGCGGGCCAACAGTTCGTGAAAGCCACCCAGCCAGCCCAGCCCACCGGCCTCGTGCGGGCGGACCAGGGCGGGGTGGACGGGGCGGCGGACCGGAGAGATCCAGCCGAGGTCGAGGTCATCACAGCGGGCCTTCCAGAGCCCCATGCCGCGGGTGGGCAGGACCGAAACGGCCAGTCGCCCGTTGTCGATCTCGACCACGTCGACGCCGTCGCCAGGGCCACCCCTGATCGTCCATTTTTCGATCGAGGGGGCTCTGAGTGTGTCCGCCCGCCCTGAGTCGCTCTGGGCCTCGACACGGAATGATTCGAGCCAGATTCGCTCGTCTGCATCGGTCAGGACAGTCAGCTGCTGACTCATCGGGTTGCGCCTGGACAAGGGTCGGGGTGTGCGGCGTGGCTGGGGACAGTCTAGCGGCGAGGTGTGATCGGTCCAATCCTCGCTCCAGGCGGCGTTTGACAACCCAACATTTGGGTCCAGAGATTGCGTAGAGTGTCGGGAGGGCCTTGCGGTCCGCTTTTCTCAATCCCCTCGGTCCGATCGGCTTGCGGGTCGGATTCCAGAGCAGAGACCTGTGACGTGCTCGATCCCGGAGCTTCCAGACCGTATACGCAACCGTGGTATGCGTCGCTGGAGCGGCAGCTGGGTGCGACGGTGTGCCGCCAACTGGGCTTCTACGTGATCCCCGACGAGTTGGTGCTGTCGGTCGTGATCCCGGTGTACAACGAGGAGGAGACGCTGCGGGAGTTGGTTGATCGAGTCTGCCAGGTGCCGATCCGCAAGGAATTGATCCTGGTGGACGATTGCAGTTCCGATGCGACTCCCGAGGTCATGGCGTCGATCGTGGCCGAACTGGGTGAGGACGCGATGAACCGCGTGGTGGTGGAGCGGCACGAGGTGAACCAGGGCAAAGGGGCGGCGTTGAGGAGCGGCTTCGCCCTGGCCAGCGGCGACATCGTACTGGTGCAGGACGCCGACCTCGAGTACGACCCCACCGAGTACCCTCGCTTGATCAAACCGATCGTCGACGACGCCGCCGACGTGGTCTACGGCAGTCGGTTCCTGGGTGACCAGCCTCACCGGGTGCTGTATTTCTGGCACTACCTGGGCAACCGCTTCCTGACGACTCTCTCCAACTGCTTTACCAACCTGAACCTGACCGACATGGAGACCTGCTACAAGGTGTTTCGCCGCGAGGTGATCGAGGAGGTGGGGCCGTTGTTGCGTGAGTCGAGGTTTGGGATCGAGCCGGAAATCACTGCACGGATCGCCAGCGGCCGCTGGCGGATTTTCGAGATGTCGATCGGTTATTCGGGTCGGACCTACGAGCAGGGCAAGAAGATCGGCTGGCGGGACGGGATTGCCGCGATCTGGTGCATCGTGCGCTACGGGATCCGGGGATGAAGCGGAGGCAGGGGAGGCGGGGGATGAGAGGCTCGGCTGTGGGCCGATTGTCAGCATCAGGGTCCTTGTGTACGCTTCAGCGTCGAGCCGGATCCCAAGCGCGCGGCAAGCAGGCCAAGTGATGTCCGACCAGCCTTCGTCCCAGCCCACCCCAGAGCCGCGGCCGGCTCCCCCTTCGGACACAGACCGCAACGGTGGCGATCAGGCCCCCGAGGATGACTCGAACGGGTCCTCCGGCGATGGGGACCCGGATCGTACGAGGCCGCCGGGGCTGGGTGACCATCGGCGTGTGCCGCCCGAGGACGGTCAACCGCGTCGCTCGGCCGCTCCGTGGGTGCTGCTGCTGTTGCTGCTGGGCATGCTGGCGCTATGGTCCTGGCAACGCTCGCCGTCGAACCACGGGCCCACGATCAGCTACAGCGAGTTCCGTGCCGAGCTGGACGTGAAGAATCTCAAGACGGTTCGGTTCTACGGCGAAATCGTGACGGGCGAGTTCAGGGCTCCTCGCAAACCGGACGAGACGTCGGCCGAGGGGCCCGCAGACACCGCCGACACCGCAGACCTGCGGTTCAATACCGTGTTGCCCTCGGTCGGCATGCGTGACGCGGCGTTACTCGAGAAGCTCAAGGAGCAGGAGGTCGAAGTCAACGCCGATCAGACTTCCGTCGGCCTGGGCACGCAGATGGCCATCTGGATGCTGATCCCGCTGGTCTTCATTCTCGGGTTCTGGTTCCTGATGCGTCGCTCCGGCGACGCGATGGGTGGTGGGATGCTGGGAAACTTTGCCAAGAGTCCTGCGCGGCGATTTGAGCCGACCGCGCAGACGACGACCTTTGACGACGTGGCGGCGATGGAGCAGGCCAAAGCCGAGTTGCAGGAGGTGGTGGAGTTTCTCAAGCATCCCGAGCGATTCGTGAAACTCGGTGCCGAGATTCCTCGAGGAGTGCTGCTCAAGGGGCCACCGGGGACCGGTAAGACGCTGCTCTCGAGGGCGACTGCCGGAGAGGCCGGCGTGCCGTTCTTTGCGATCAACGGCTCGGAATTCATCCAGATGTTCGTGGGCGTGGGAGCCGGTCGGGTTCGCGACCTGTTCCGCAACGCCCGGGCCCAGTCTCCCTGCATCGTGTTCATCGACGAAATCGACGCGGTGGGCCGAATGCGGGGTGCTGGTTTTGGAGGGGGTCACGACGAACGCGAACAGACGCTCAACCAGATCCTCAGCGAGATGGACGGGTTCGACCGTTCCGAGGCGGTGATCGTGCTCGCCGCCACCAACCGTCCCGACGTGCTCGACGAGGCCTTGCTGAGACCCGGGCGATTTGATCGGCACATCACGATCGATCGGCCGGCCAAGGAGGGCCGCGAGGCGATTCTGAAAGTGCACTGCCGCCGCGTTCCGCTCTCCGACGACGTCGACCTCGGCGTGGTCGCCGGCGTGACGATCGGCATGTCGGGAGCCGCGCTGAAGAACCTGGTCAACGAGGCCGCCCTGAGTGCGGCTCGGGCCGAACAGACCCGGGTCACGCAGGCGGACTTCGAGTACGCTCATGATCGCGTGCTGATGGGGCCCAAACGCGAGGAGGTACTCAGCGAGGGTGAGCGGCGCAAGACGGCCTACCACGAAGCCGGTCATGCGTTGCTGGCCTGGCTGATGCCCGAAGTGGACGCGGTTCACAAGGTGACGGTGATTCCTCGTGGCCCGGCACTGGGGGTCACTCAGCTGTTGCCCGAGGAGGAGCTGTATCACCTGGGTGAGAGTCGGCTGCACGCTCAACTGGTGATGATGCTGGGGGGACGCAGTGCCGAGAAGCTGGTGTTCGGGGAGTACGGTGCCGGTGCCGAGGATGACCTGAGGCGGGCGACGTCGATCGCACGGCGGATGGTGGGGCACTGGGGCATGAGTGAGAGGGTGGGTCCGGTTGCCTTCCGTCACGCCGCCGATCAGCCGTTCCTGGGCAAGGAGTATCACGAGCAGCGTGAATTCAGTGAAGCGACGGCTCACGTGATTGACCAGGAGGTGCAGCAGTTCCTCGAAATTGCCTCGCAGCGGGCCTTCACGATGCTCGGAGAATCCCGCGGACCCCTCGAGCAGCTTGCCGAGGAGCTGGTGAAGCAGGAAGAACTGAACCGAGAGGACCTGGAGCGGCTGCTGGGTCCTGCGGCTGTGTCCGAAGGTGTTGAGTTGACAGAGGTTGCGTCGGGAAACGAGGAAGTGGCGGAGCCTGAAGAAGCGGTTCGGGACAGAGATTGACCCGATTGACCGCATGAGCTAAGCTCTGCTCTAGTCACTCCGAAGAAGGGCCTGCTGCAGAGCCCGGAACCGACCGCCGTCCCCAGTGGGCGAGCTGGTTGCTAGGCGTCGCGGACGACGTGGTGCCGGCCGGCGGAACTAGGCGGAGATGGTCCAAGTGGACCCGGAGAGAGTCATTGTGGTCGTGGCCAGCCACGGCGAAGCCGACGCAAGTCAGAAACGGGAACCCAGAACACGTGAACGAACAGGACAAGACGGCCGCGACGGACACCTCCGGCGGCAGCGAGACCGATGCGACGACCTTTGTGGGAATGGGGCTCAGCGAACGATCTCTGAAGGCGTTGGAGCATGTGGGCTACGAGACTCCCAGCCCGATCCAGACCTCCTTCATCCCCAGGGCCTTGACCGGTCGCGACTGCACCGGGCAGGCACACACCGGCACCGGCAAGACGGCTGCGTTTGTGCTGCCGATCCTGGAGGCGATTGATCACGACCAGCCCTACACCCAGGCCCTGATACTGGCACCGACGCGGGAACTGGCCGACCAGGTCAAGTGCGAGGCCGAGCGTTTGGCCTACACCTCACCGATCCGCGTCTCCTGCTTTGTCGGCCAGCGGGACATGGATCGCCAGATCCGGCAGCTCGAGCGAGGCGTCCAGGTGGCGGTGGGCACTCCCGGTCGCGTCAAGGATCTCAACAATCGCGGCCACCTGATCTTCGACAATCTCAGGGTCGTGGTGCTCGACGAAGCCGACCGGATGCTCGACATCGGCTTCGAGCCGGAGATCCGGGACATCCTGCGTCGCTGTCCGACCGACCGCCAGACGCTGTTGCTCTCGGCCACGTTGCCGCCCTCTGTCGAACGGCTCGCCAAGAAGTACATGCGCAACGCCGACCGCGTCGATCTCTCCGGCGACGCCGTCGTCGTGGATACGATCGACCAGTTCTACTGCACCGTCGATCCCGATCGAAAGTTCGGGTTGCTCGTCAGGCTGCTCGGCGAGCAGCAACCCCAACAGGTGATCGTCTTCACTCGGACCAAGCGGGGAGCCGATGCCCTGCATCGTCGATTCGCCGGGGGACTCAACAACGTCGGCGTGATGCACGGCGACCTGGCTCAGTCGAAGCGGGAGCGGGCACTGAAGCGGTTCCGCGAGGGCCAGGTGCGGCTGCTGATCGCCACCGACGTCGCCGGTCGAGGCATCGACGTCAGCGCGATTTCTCACATCGTCAATTACGACATCCCCGAGTACCACGACGACTACGTGCACCGCATCGGACGCACCGGCCGGATGACGTCCTCGGACAAGGGCCGCGCGTTCACCTTCGTAACTCGTGAGCAGGGTGACGAGTTGACTCGGATCGAGATCCGGGTCAACCGGCAGTTGACCGAGTACACCGTGTCCGAATACGAAGCGTATCGCGATCGGGGACCCCGGCCGACTGTCGACACGGTGGCCTAGCCCGCCTGCGGCGGATTGAAAAGTTCGGACCCTGGGGTCAGACGCCGCCCACAACGGGGTTTGCTCCACCTGTTGCGTTTCACAGGCGGGGCCTGACCCCTTCTTCGAGTTGCAACGAGTGCTGGTTGAAAAGGGGTCAGGTCCCGCCTGC
>Ga0310123_10000382_pt1 | contig 40030 bp, 26 predicted proteins | sample CB6_AW_1057_MG_FD_203505 | JGI IMG/M metagenome (GOLD analysis project Ga0310123, IMG submission 203505) | Marine microbial communities from Western Arctic Ocean, Canada - CB6_AW_1057 | ecosystem: Environmental > Aquatic > Marine > Oceanic | place: Canada: Western Arctic Ocean | collected... | reverse complement strand
CCCGAAACGTCTCCGGCTGACCAACGGGACGATCAGGGACCTCGAAGTTGCTGTTGTTCGATTCGGCCCTCACGATACGGTCTTCGACATCGCGAATCGCGTCGAGATACTCCCCAAGCTTGGCGCGGTCGCGACCACCCAGCTTGCGCGAGAGCCTGGAGATCTCTCGGGTCAGGCCGTCGAGAATGCTGCGATCCTCCCTCACCCGAACCTGACGCTCTTCGGCGGTATCGCCACTCCCGAAGAGACGCTCGAACACGAAGCGCGGATTGGTTTCGGCCGGCAGCGGCATGGTTGGCGTCTTCCACGACATCGAGTTCATGTATGCGCAGGCATAGCCATGGTCGCAGGCACCTACGACGTCGTTGCGGTCCACGGCCACTTCCAGCGACGGGAGCTTCGAGTCTCGACAAATGCGCTCGGCGATCACCTGATCGAGCGTCGTCCCCGCCCGCACGTCCGCGCCTTCGGTCTGTTTTGGATGCACGGCGCCCATGAACGCCGGTGCCGCCCGTGGATGCTGACCACCAGAGTCGCCCTGGTCGGTCGCCGGAAAGTTGTCAAGCCCGGTAAAAACAAGCGTGCGTTTCCGAAACGGCTCGAGAGGCTTGAGCGTCGGAGAGAACTCAAAACCGATGCCTTCGGTGGGCGGCGTCCAATCGAACATGTTGGCGCCGTTCCCGACATAAATCGCGGCAAACCGCGGAACCCCGCGAGCCTTGGCCGACATGGCGGGCACCATCGCATCCAGAAGCGGCAATGCCAGGGTCGCCCCCATACCGCGAATGAACGTTCGCCGGGGTAGTGCTTTCTTCGTGATCACCATTGAACAGCCTCTCACTCTCAAAAGACCCGCGGTCAGTCTGCCGACTCCAACGCCATCCTCATCTGAAATGGCGCGCTGGCGACGATACCTTGGATCAGACTGGAAAAACGGTAGTTGTGGGGTGCTGCATCTCGCTTTATGCGACGCACGGCCGGGGCATCGGTCGCTTCTAGCCCTCTCCCGAGCGCGTAGGTCAACAGCCGCTCGGTGGTCGTGGTCAAGAAATCTTCCGAGTGACTCAGCAACACGGCCCGGAGCTCGGTCGGACCATCGAACCTGGTGCCGTCAGGAAACTCTGCCGACACGTCGATCGGCGCCCCCGAGGCGTAGATCTCTCGCCACTCGCCGATCGCATCAAAGTTCTCGAGCGCAAAACCCAACTGGTCCATTTGCGCGTGGCAACTTGCGCAGACGGGATTGGCCCGATGCGCGGCCAGCTGTTCGCGCATCGGCAGGACCTTCCGCGGGTCCCGTTCCTCGTCCAGTTCTGGCACGTCGGGCGGCGGCGGCGGCGGCGGCGCGCCCAAGATGTTGTCGAGGATCCATTTGCCACGAATGACCGGCGAGGTCCGGTTGGGCCGGGACGTCCCCGTCAGAATCGAGCCCTGGCCCAACAGTCCGCGGCGGACGCTGTCGACCGGGAGCGTCACCCGCCTAAACCGTTCACCGTAGACCCCAGGAATGTCGTAATGCTTGGCAAGCCGCTCGTTGAGAAAGGTGTAGTTCGCATCCAACAGGTCAATCACGCTGCGGTCTTCGCGGATGATGCTCTCGAAAAACATTTGTGTCTCGCGCTCGAATGCACGACGGAGACTGTCGTCAAAGTGGAACAGCAGCTCCGGACTCGGCTGGAGCCCCGCCACATTGCGAATGTGCAACCACTGTCCCGCGAAGTTGTTGACCAACGCGCCCGATCGAGGGTCTGCGAGCATGCGTTGCACCTGTCGCCGAAGCACCTCGGGGGTGTGCAACGTCTCGCTCACCGCCAGATCTACCAGCTCGTCATCCGGAATGGTGCTCCACAAGAAGAACGACAGACGTGACGCGAGCTCGATGTCTGAGATGCGATACGGCGTATTCGGTATGAACGACGCGGGCTGGACCTCGAACCGAAATAAGAAGTTCGGGCTCACAAGCATGCCACGCACCGCCAGCTCGATGCCCGACTCGAAGCCACCCGTGGCCGCTCCCTCGCGATACAGGGCGAGGGGGATGTCGAGATCGGCATCGGTGACCGGGCGTCGATAGGCGCGTCGCGCGAATGTGGAAATGATCGTATTCGCGCAGGTCTCGGTCTCACTCGGCTCAGTCACCGCCGGGGCCGTGGACGGCGCGGGTGTGCACACAAACAGCTTTCGTCGGCTGGGCGATGCGCTGACCGACGCCGTCTCGGGCTGCGGGCCGGTAATCGTGATACTCGAAATCGCGGGCTCTCCGTTGCCTGCTCGATACGGGTCGCGACGCAAATCTGGATCGAACACATCTTCCACGTAGGCCGAAGTCTTGGCCGCAAAGTAGACCTGGACGAGATGAGAGCCGGCTTTCACCGACGCGTCGAACCGCAGGCTGGCAAGAACTTTCTTGCTCCGTTCGTCACCGCGGACACCGTCGAAGGCGGGTCCACCCAGCGTGCCGGTCCAGACATTGGCACCGTCCAGGCTTACGTCCAGCCTATGGGTCTCCTGGGTGATCCCCCGAAATCCACCATCAACGCCGCCCTCTGTCGGACGCATCTCGAAGAGGTATTCGCCGTCGGCCGGAAAGTAATAGCGGAACGCGGTGCCGCCCCGCGACCCGAACGGCGTGTCGTCGCTGACCCGCTCGCCTTGGTCGCGGTCGGTAGGCACGAAAATTGTCTCCGGCGTAGGAGAACCCCGCGGCCGTCCTATTGCCAGCTGGCTGATCTTCGCGGCCGCTCCGAGATATCGCTCGGTCAGCACGGACGAGAGCGTCAGGGCATCGGCGTTGTTGTCGAACCCATACGCGGCGTTGTCCGCCGGCAACAACGACGCGTCAATGTCGACCGACAGCAGATCGCGAATGGCGTTGCGATACTCCGCGCGGTTCAAACGATGCAGGGTGGGCCGGCCGGGGTTGGGATGGGTCTCAGCCGCCTGGTCGAGTTCGGTCTCGAGCCAGGTGACGAACGCGTCCGACACCTCCGGGTCAGGCCGTGGCCGGCCCAGCGGCGGCATCGCGCCCGTGCGCATCTTGCGCACAACCTGCTCCCACACCTGGGCGCTGTCACCGACGCGCTCCAGATCCAGCGTATCGAGCGCCAGACCACCCACTCTGGCTCGTTGATTGTGGCAGGTCAGACAATATTGCTGCAGCACCGCGGGCGCCGCCGGGTCAGCGCCAGACGCGCTCTGTCCCGCGGGCAGCGCAGGCACCGCACCTCGCTCCGGAGTCGCACCTCTCAGCACGGTCGCGTCGGGCACGGCGGCCGTGACGAGAAGGACCGCCCCCATCGCGAGCGACCGGCGATAGTCCTTCATCTCCTCATCCTCAGACTCAGAGCCTCCTCCGAGATAGCTGCGGCGCACGGAGCCGGACACGGTATCTCCTCCGCTCCGAGCGTTCGCAACAAGACGGCCGTCTGGGGCTGGGCCGCGAACGAATTACCGTATTCGACGCCATCGGCAACAGTCAGGGGTGTCCGACCATCAACCGCCACCACGTCCAGGCGAGCACCCCGGTCGAACAGATACTGCACGACGCTGTTGGCACCGCGATAGGCCGCCGCGTGCATCGCCGTTTCACCGAGGTCGTTTTCAAAATTGACGTCCGCACCGAACTCTTCGACGAGTAGCCTGACCGCCTCGAGCACCTGCTCTTCGCTGGCGCGGTCCTGATTCGACGCCCAGGAAATACCCGCCGCCCCCATCAGAGGCGTGATGTTGTCGTCGCTATAGATCGTCGGATCGGCACCATGATCGAGGAGGAGACGCATGACCTCGACGTCAGCCGCCTTGGCGGCGAGAAGCAATGCGGTCGCGCCCGTCATGTGGCGACGATACCGCGCGCCGGACCAGCGTGGCTCTTCCATCGTGTTCCGGCCGTTGACGTCAGCGCCGTGAGCCAGCAGCGACGTGATGACTCGGAGCCGGTCGAGGTTGACCGTGATGAACTGGTCACTGATATGCCAGTTCGCCACATGCACGGCCGCCTGTAACGGTTTGCCAAAAATGTTCCCTCTCGCGACGCCTTCGGATTCGCGTTCGCTGTAGCCAAGCTTTCTATACGTCAGTGGGTTCGGCTGCGCGCGCACACCCTGTACCGTCAACCGGGTCGACCCTCCCTCGACGTTGGGGTCGGCGCCATTTTCGAGCAGAAGGTCCACAAGGTCCTCGTGTCCGTTGACGACCGCCGCGAGCAGCGGCGTCGCACCGTCCGGGCGCATCGTGTTCACGTCCGACCCTGCTGCGAGAAAGACTCGAACACTCGCCTGACTTCCGGCGCGGGTGGCAAACCACAACGGTGTCGCCCCGCTGTGTGACCGCGCGTGTATGTCGGCGCCGCGACGGACCAGCGTCTGAACCACCGCAAGGTGCCCCTCGGCGGCAGCCCACATCAATGCCGACTGCCCGTTCCAGGATTCCTGCGCATGGATATTGGCGCCCTGGTCCAAGAGCATCCCGACCGCATCAACGTGTCCGGAGCGGGCCGCAAACATCAGCGGTGTCTCGCCCGCATTGATTGAATGCATCGGATCGTTTGGATCGGCGCCGGCCGTCACTAATTGTCCGATGATCGCCGCGTTGCCGTTCTTGGCCGCGAGCGCAAGCGGGGTCACCCCATATTGGTTCGCGGTGTTGACACGGGCGCCAGCCCGGATGAGCAGTGATGCCGTGGCCACATCGTTCAAATAGACCGCCCAGTGCAGCGCCGTCGCACCGTCACCCTGCGCTGCGTTCACGTCGACATTCGTCTGCAGTAGCGCCCGGATGGTGGCGTCGTCCGCGCGCTGCGCCGCGTCAGCCAGCGGTGCATCATTCCCCGCCGCTCCCAGGGAGCTGGCAGCAACCCCAAGAACAGCAACAACGGAGAAGACGACACATGACCATCCACGTGGGCGTCGCAATGACATTATGTATGCCTCAATTTGACCTTTAATACTACTATGCTTGACGCAGATCTCCCCGCCCTCAATGACCGCGGGCGGCTATACGATTCGGTGCTCTCGCAGCAGTTTCCGCGATCAGCTCGTGGCTACCATTGAACACCTCCCACACCGAGCTGCACCACGCGTCGACCGCACGATCCCGATCAGGCCGTGCCGGCACCGCCAAGACATCGATGGCGGTCATTCCCTCGCGGCACCGAGGCAGCTTGATTGTTGGCCATTGATAACGCGTTTTTTGGCGAGCCAGCAGCATGTGCACCCGCTGGACCTGTCACCCGGTGTACCATTTTTTTACGCGTAAGTACAGACCCACGAGGCAAAGAGGCCCATCGGCTTTGCGTCCTTGCCTGCAGTCTGAGTTCCGTACGCGTCGACGACGTGTTGCAGGATGAACAACGGATCACCATGCTCGAGGGTGTAGCGGTAGAGTTCGTCGTAGGCCTCACGCATGCTTTTAATAGATACCAGGTCCGGGCACATCGCAATTGTGCGACGCGTCACAGACAGTCTACTTTGTCAGAGTGAGGGCTCAGCTGACAAAGTAGACTGTCTGTGATGCTTGACGAAACGGCCCTCGCCCCGGCACGTCCACCTCGCGTGGCGTGACCACGATCCGATGTCAGGAGAGGTCCGTTACAAACGCTCCCGGTTCTCCACGCGTCTGCTCGAAGATCGGCTCTATACGCCTGGTCATAGCTGGTTAGAGCGCGAGGCTGACGGTCGGTGGCAGGTCGGATTTACAAAGTTTGCGGTCCGCATGCTCGGAGAGATTGTCGAGTTCGGATTCGAGAAGCCTATCGGCTCATCGGTCGACACCGGCGAGATCATAGGCTGGGTCGAAGGCTTCAAGGCAGTGACGGACGTGTTCTCTCCGATGACCGGTCATTTCGCGGGATCGAACCCCGAGCTCGACAAAGATGTCAGTCTGCTGACGACAAAGATGTATACGAGAGGGTGGCTGTTCAGGATGGAGGGTGAGCCGGGGCCCGATTGTCTTGACGTGCACGGCTACGTCGACCTGCTCGACACGACGATCGATAAGATGCTTGGCCAACGACATGAGTGAGCCAGTTCGCTACATCATGATTGGCGGATTTCTGGGCGCGGGGAAGACGACCGCCCTCGCGCGGTTGGCGCGGCATTTGACGGACCAGGGGCAGCGAGTTGGCCTCATCTGCAACGATCAAAGCCATGGACTGGTCGACACGAAGCTCCTCCGATCCAAAGGGTTCAATGTCGAGGAAATCACCGGGGGTTGCTTCTGTTGCCGCTTCAACTCGCTACTCGACGCGGCGGACGCCCTCTCTCGGGAGACAACGCCTGATCTCTTCTTGGCGGAGCCAGTCGGGAGTTGTACGGACCTGGTCGCGACCGTGTCCTACCCACTGCGGCGTATCTACGGCGAGCGGTTCAGCGTAGCGCCGCTCAGCGTCATGGTTGACCCAGATCGGGCAGCCCGCATCCTTGGACTCGTCGAGGGCCGCAGTTTTTCGGAGAAGGTCGCCTACGTCTATCAGAAGCAGCTGCAAGAAGCCGACCTGATCATCATTAACAAGAGCGACGCCCACCCGCCGGAATTTCTTCACCGTCTCACCGCGGGGCTTGCCGAGGCCTACCCGCACGCGGAGTCGTTTGTCTGCTCGGCGAAGGATGGCGCGGGGGTCGCGGACTGGTTCGACACCGTACTTTCCGCCCCGAACGGCCGCGCCCGGTCCCTGGAGATCGATTACGATACGTATGCGCAGGGTGAGTCGCTGCTGGGCTGGCTCAATTGTACCGTCCGACTCGACTCGACCGCCCCGTTTGACGGCAACCAAACGCTCATGGCGTTGGCCGACGGGATACGCGGTCGCTGCGCGAACCAGGGCCAAGAAATCGCCCATCTCAAGATGACGTTAGATTCACACGACGGGACAAACACACTGTCGGTCGTCAGCGTGGTCGGAACCGACCGCGCGCCCGACCTACGAGAATCGCTGCTGGATCGCGTCGAGGGCGGCGAGTTGGTCATCAACCTCCGTGCCGAGGCCGACCCGGACGCGCTGGAGGCGGTTACGCGGGAGTCTTTGGCGGCTCTCGCCCCCATTCGGGTCAGGATGGAACACCTGGAGCAATTCCGGCCGGGGCGACCAGTACCGACTCACCGGATGACCTAATGGCCAGCCCCACTGCAAGAATCCTGTTCTGCAACTGTACGTATGCGAAGGTCATCCCGCGCGACGTCAAGAAAGAGGTCCTGCGTACGCTGAGCGACTCGGGTCGAGCATTCGATGCCGTGGCCGACTTGTGTGACATGTCCGCCCGAAAGGACCCGGCCTTGCGCCGGATTGCGGACGGGGGATGTACAAAAATTGCGGCCTGTTATCCTCGCGCGGTGAAATGGCTGTTCCACGCCGCCGGCTCGCCGCTACCCGCGGCCGGGGTCGACGTCTTGAACATGCGCGAGACCTCCGCGGACGAGATCTCAAAGGAGCTGCTGGGATGAGCCGTACGGAAGGCGCAAATCTGCGGGTCGTCCTCTACGAAGGCCCAGGGAGTACGCCCCTCGCCGACGCGGAACGGTTCGAGGCTATCTCCGCATTGTTGGACGACGGCTTTGAAGTGACCCGACCAGTGTCTGGCCAGGAGGTCGCTCCGGCGGACCAGGCTCCGGTGCTGATGCTGGGTCGACTCGGTGCACAGCCACCGGTTGCCGAAGATGACGACCTCCATGTGCGGGATCTCACGGACGCGGAGGGGGGCGTCGAGGCACTCACCGCAGCGCGAGAAGTGCGGGAGTTGACCGGGGCGCGAAAGCTCCAGGCCTGGAAGCCCTGGTTTCCAGTGATCGACTACGACCGCTGCACGAACTGTATGCAGTGCCTGACGTTCTGTCTGTTCGACGTCTACGGCGTCGATCAGAAGCAGCAGATTACGGTTCAGAACAACGACAATTGCAAGACCGACTGCCCCGCGTGCTCTCGGGTCTGCCCCGAGGTTGCGATTCTCTTTCCAAAATACGGAAAGGGTCCGATAAACGGGGACGTCGTGAGGGCCGAAGACGTCCAACGAGAAGCGATGAAGGTGGACATCTCGACGCTTCTCGGGGGCGACCTCTACGGCTCGCTCCGCTCGCGGCAAAAAGAGGCGCGCAAACGATTCTCGACCGAACGAGACGAATCAAAAGCGCTTCTAGAGCGGAAGCGCTGTTTGGGGAAGCTCAAGCAAGCGCTCGACATTCCGGACGAAGTGTTGATGACCTTGCCATCGGCCGAGGATATCGAGGAACGCGCGGTGCGGGCGAAAGCCAAGCTGGCCAAACGACAGGGGCGTTCCCAAACGGTCGCCGACGCGAAACCGGCGCCCACGGAAACGGAGTGGGGTATCTAGGACAGCATGCTAAGAGCAACTGCGGGTCTCGGCTATCGTACCATCCGGTCTACCGACCCTCGTCTCGTGTGGAAGTTTGCCTACAACTTCGGCTACAAAGGCGTGCGCTCGGTGCAGCGCTTCAAGAAACGGCTGCGCCAAGGGGTCTCGTTTCCACCTTTTCTGTATATCTCGATCACAAACAGCTGCAACCTACGTTGTCAGGGCTGCTGGGTCGATGTCGACAAGCCGCAGCATCTCATCAGCTTTGACGAGATGAATCGGCTCATCACCAATGCCAAAGCCCACGGCAACAGCTTCTTTGGCATCCTGGGCGGCGAGCCGTTTATGCACCCGGACTTGATCCGGATTCTGAAGGCCCATCCCGACTGCTACTTTCAGATCTTTACAAACGGCCATCCCATTACCGATACCGTCGCTCGTCAGGTCCGGGAGGCCGGCAATGCGACGCCGCTCATCAGCGTCGAGGGTAGCGAGTCCGTTAGTGATGTGCGCCGCGGACGCAGCGGAGTGCTCAACAAGACGTTGGCCGGCATCCAAGCGTGTGTGCGGAACCGGCTCATCACCGGGGTGGCGAGCAGTGTCTGTCAGAGCAATATCGACGATCTTGTCCGCGAGGCGTGGATCGACAAACTGATCGACATGGGTGTGCACTATTGCTGGTTCCACACCTACCGGGTGGTGGGTCCGGTGTCGAACCCTCAGTTGGCGTTGGCCCCCGAGCAGGTGCTAAAAATACGGCGGTTTGTGATGGACATGCGAAACCGTAAACCGATAGGGCTCATCGATGCCTACTGGGACGACAAGGGCGAAGCGCTGTGCCCCGCCGCCACCGGGATTAGCCACCACATCAGTCCCTTTGGCGATGTCGAGCCGTGCCCGATCATCCAGTTCGCCAACGAATCGATTCACGACAACGATGGCGACATTTTCAAGACCATGACGGAGTCCTCTCTACTCAAGGACTTTCGAAAAACCGCTGCCAAGGCCACCCGCGGGTGTATCGTCCTCGAACGCCCCGACCTTCTCAAGCAGGTAGTCACACGTCACGGCGCGCGCGATACGACGCTGCGCCAGTCAGCCGGGCCAGAGCTCGACGGTCTCGAGTCGCGACCCAGCCAATACAACCCCGGGAACGAGATCCCGGAAGAGAACTGGGTCTATCGGTTCGCCAAGAAACATTGGTTCTTCGGATTCGGCGCATATAGCTAGTAATTATGGACGACGTTAGAACACAATCGCTCGACCTCGAGCAGGACACGTTGCAGCCGACGTTTGTCCCCTTGACGCTGCCGGCGCAGGTTCCGCGGCAGACATATCGCCCGGCCCAATCAAACATTCCGGACGACAAACAGGTGCGTCTCCGCCTCAAACGCGTGGTCGAGGAGCATATCGCCGAGTCTGGCGCGATCCCGCCGCTCACGATGGACGAGATGATGGAGCACACGGCCGCGGTCCTCGCCAAGACCGGGCTCGACCCCATCTACAACGATTACGCTGCGATTTTGGTGAGCAACGCCGCCTGGCGGGACGCGGTCGCGCAGATACCGTTCGAGCGACGGCTATTGCTCATTCCGAAGTGTTTACGCGTCGAGGAAAAATGTCCGGCACCGTTCGACGAGTTCGGGCTGTTGTGCAAAGAGTGTGGTCTTTGCTCTATTCAGGATCTGACCGTCGAAGCCGAACGGTTGGGCTATGCCGTGCTGGTCGCCGAAGGGTCGGCGATCGTGCGGTCAATGATCGAAACCGGCAAGATCGATGCGGTGGTCGGGGTCAGCTGTATCAACGTGCTGGAGAAGTGTTTCCCACACATGGAAGCGGCCGCGGTCCCAGGGGTCGCGATTCCGCTCCTTCAAGACGACTGTGTCAACACGACGGTCGACCTCGACTGGGTGTGGGACCTGATCCACCTCACGTCGGAGGACAAATCCTACCGGCTCGACCTCGATGGACTCAAAACGACCGTCCAGAGCTGGTTTGACTCCGAATCGCTTGACCAGGTGATGGGAGAGGTCGAGAGCGAGGACCAGACCACGCAGATCGCTCGCGCCTTTCTCGCAAAAGGCGGCAATCGGTGGCGGCCGTATCTGGCCACGTGCACCTATATGGCTCTGGCCAGTGACAGCGGGGAGGGCGAGCCCGAGCTGACGCTGGAGATGAAGAAAGCCGCCGTCGCTATCGAGTGCTTTCACAAAGCGTCGCTTATCCACGACGACATTGAAGACGGCGACGAGCAGCGATACGGAAGCGCGGCCCTGCATATCGACCACGGCGTGCCGGTCGCGCTCAACATCGGGGATTTCCTGCTGGGCGAGGGGTATCGGCTTCTCGGGGAGCTGGGTCGAGCCGAGATGATCTCGATCGCCGCCCAGGGTCATGTCAGTCTGAGCCGTGGACAGGGCCGCGAGCTGCTCTGGACCCGCGACCCTCAGCCACTGGCCTCGATGAAGGTGCTAGAGATCTTCCGGCAAAAGACCGCCGCCGCCTTTGAAGTCGCGCTTCGTCTGGGCGCGATCCTCGGGGAGGCGGATGACGAGACACACGACGTTCTCCGTCAATACAGCGAGTCGCTCGGCATCGCCTATCAGATCAAGGATGACCTGGAGGACTTCAAAGGGGAAGCCGACTCGCGCGACCTCGACCAAGTACGGTTGTCGCTGATTCTCGCGATCGCTCACAAGCGGGCGGAGGGTGAGGAACAAGCACGGATCGCGACGACGATCCGGTCGGGCGCGCTCGACGTGCCGAGCGAGATCCGCGATATCGTGGCCAGCCACGGCGTGCTCGACAAAACCGAAGATCTGCTCGAGGCCTACAAGGAGGACGCCGTGCGGTCGCTGCGATTCCTCTCGAGCCCGACTTTGAAAGGCCTGATGCGCCGCATCGTCGGCAAGATCTTTGGCGAGACACTGATCGAGGGCTACTGCAGTGAGTTTGAGGCTCGAAATGCTGCAAGTCGCGCGGCTATCGCCCAACCTGCTTCGGGAAGCCGCTGATCCCGTCGCCGAATACCTCCGGTCGCAGTTCACCGACGATGGAGGTGCGATGGATCGAGCCGGTCAGAGCGATCTCTATTACACAGTGTTCGCGCTGGAAGGGCTGATCGCGCTACAACGCGAGCTGCCCACGAAGACGGCGTCATTCCTGACCGGTTTTGGCAACGGCGAAGGTCTGGATCTCGTTCATCTCTGTTGCCTGGCTCGTTGCTGGGCGGCGTTGAAACAGACGCCCCCCGACCTCGCGGATCAAATCAGCGCCGCCTGGGACCGCGATAGCGTCTACCACAGTTTTCTGGCGTGGGGCGCCCTGCAAGATCTTGGTCAGACGCCGACGCCCTTTCCTGTGGGCGGGGTATCACCGAGCCCGGCGAAGACCACGCCGACCACGGCGGCCGCGGTCACCCTCCGGCGCCAGATGGAGACGCCGGTGCCGCCTGACGACATTGCGTGGCTGCAGGCGCGGGCTCATCCGGGGGGAGGCTTCGCGGCGACTGAAGACGCACCGATGCCTGACCTGCTCTCGACCGCGACGGCCCTCCACGCGCTGGCGGGACAACATATCCTCCTTGCCCCGCTCAAGGAAGCCACGCTCGACTTCATGGACACGCTCTGGACCGGCCGCGCATTCTGCGGCACTTGGGCCGATGACGAACCAGACTGCGAATACACCTACTACGGTCTCCTCGCCATGGGACACCTCAGCCTGGCGTAGGCGACTGCTCGCCGAGCGGACTCCAGCCGGACACTGGGAGGGTGAGCTCTCGTCGAGTGCCCTCTCGACGGCGACGGCGGTGTGCGCCCTGACGCTGGTCGGCGGCCACGACGCCCTCGTCGACGACGGTATCCGCTGGCTGCTTGCCGACCAGAATGACGACGGGGGCTTTGGCGATGCCGATGGCTGCCCCAGCAACATCAGCACGACCGCCCTGACGTGGGCCACGCTTTCGATGCACGCGTCCGGGGCGTCGGGTGCCGAGCGAGCGCGAGGCTGGATAGAGCAACGCATCGGCACCCTCACCGCCAGCTCACTCGCCGCGTCTATCAGCGACCTCTACGGAGAGGACCGCACGTTCGCGGTGCCCATTCTGACTCACTGCGCGCTGGCCGGCCGGTTTGGGTGGGACGCTATCCCCACTCTGCCGTTCGAGCTCGCCGCGCTGCCACACGCCTCGTTCAAGTGGGTTGGACTACCAGTCGTCAGTTACGCCTTGCCGGCGCTCATCGCGATCGGGCAGGTGCAGCACTTTCACCATCCGAGCCCCCACTGGCTCCGCCGACGTATCCGCTCGTCAGCGGTTGAACGAACGTTGGCGGTGCTGGACGCCATACAGCCGACCTCGGGCGGGTTCCTCGAGGCCACACCGCTGACAAGCTTTGTCACCATGAGCCTCGCGAGTATCGGGCGCTGCGAACATCCCGTGACCCAACGGGGCGTGAGGTTCCTACGAAAATCCGTGCGAGCGGACGGCAGTTGGCCTATCGACACCAATCTCGCCACCTGGGTGACCACGCTGTCGGTCAAGGCGCTCGGCGCCCACGCGTTCTCGGCCGCCGAACGGCACGGCTTGAAACGCTGGCTCTTGGACCAGCAGTATAGGAGGGTGCATCCGTTCACGCGTTCCGCCCCGGGCGGCTGGGCCTGGACCGATCTACCCGGCGGTGTACCAGACAGCGACGACACAGCCGGCGTCCTGCTTGCGCTCGCGATCCTGGGCGATAGCGGCGACGTCGACGACGCACGGGAGACCCGCCAGGCCGCCGCGGCAGGAGTCCGTTGGCTTGTCGACCTCCAGAACACAGACGGCGGCATTCCGACGTTTTGTCGGGGTTGGGGTAAATTGCCGTTTGATCAAAGCAGCCCGGACCTCACGGCCCATGCCCTTCGGGCGTGGCACGTGTGGCGGCATCTCGACCCGAGGGTGGATAACGCTATGGATCGGGCGGTCGCTTATCTGGAGAGAAGCCAGCGGTCGGACGGCGCCTGGATTCCTTTGTGGTTTGGCAATCCTTGGAGCCCCGGGCAAACAAATCCGGTCTACGGGACCGCCCGCGTCCTCGAATGCGGCGACCTCCTACCGTCTGACACCCGGCGCCGCGGTGAAGCGTTCTTGTCCAGCATCCAGAAGTCGGACGGAAGTTTTGGGACCATCGAGGAAACCGCACTGGCCGTGGCCGTGCTCGGTGATAGCCGGGGCGCCCGTTGGCTCAAGACCAAGACAGACCTCACGCCGGCGCCAATCGGGCTCTACTTCGCAAGGCTCTGGTACTCAGAGAAGCTCTATCCGCTCATCTTCTCGGTGGCGGCCTTTCCATGATCTATCTCGACCACAACGCGACGACACGCATCGACCCGCGAGTGCTCGACGCCATGATGCCGTTTCTCACCGACCAATTTGGGAACGCGGCAAGCCGACACCACACCCTCGGCTGTGACGCGGCCAAAGCGGTGGAGCGCGCTCGCACAGAGGTGGCGGCGGTGATTGGCGCCGACCCGCGAGAGATCGTGTGGACAAGCGGCGCTACGGAATCGAACAACCTCGCGTTACACGGCATCGCGAGCTCCCGGGCCTACCGCAAACGCCACATCGTCACTGTCGCGACCGAACACCGGGCGATACTCGACCCGTGCGAGCACCTCGAAGACCAAGGCTTCCGGATCACCTACCTCGGCGTCGATGCCAACGGGTGTCTGGACATCGACCGCCTCGCGACGGTCATCACCGACGAGACACTGATGGTGTCCGTCATGCATGCGAACAACGAGATCGGCGTGCTGCACCCGATCGGTGACATCGGGGCGATATGCCGCCAGCGAGGGGTCCTCTTTCACACCGATGGCACTCAGGCATTTGGCAAGGAGCCCATCGATGTCAACACCATGGGGATCGACCTACTCAGCGCCAGCGCCCACAAGATCCACGGCCCCAAAGGCGTCGGCCTGCTCTACGTTCGTCGCCGAGACCCGCGGGTCCGATGCGCTGCACTGATTCAAGGCGGTGGTCACGAGCGTGGAATGCGGTCGGGCACACTCAATGTGCCAGGCATCGTCGCCATGGGTGTCGCCGCGACGCTTGTCTCACCGGGTGAGATCAGGGTGCTCCGGGATCGCCTGGAAGAGGGCATCTTGTCACGACTGGACGACGTAGAGGTCAACGGCGATCGTACCGAGCGCCTCGCCAACACCACGAATCTCAGCTTTGGCGGTGTGGATGCGGCAAAGCTCATGAAGCGGGTCCCGGACATAGCGGTGTCTTCCAGCTCGGCATGCACGAGCGCGCTGCTCCAGCCGAGCTATGTCCTGGGCGCCCTCGGATGCGACGACGAGCGAATTCGCGGGAGCCTTCGGTTCTCGCTCGGCCGCTTCAATACCGTCGCCGAGATCGATCAGGCCGCCGCCCAGATCGTCGAGGCTGTCACGGCTCTCCGGGCGAGCATGTCCACTCCTGGCAGCCCGTGGTGAAAGTCCCGCGTCGCCCCAAGACCGCCGCTGGGCCGGCCGAACAAGACGAGAAGAGGGAAATTTCGGGGAGTATTTGACCGATGAACAACGCGGATCGGCCGGATTCAGCGGCGGTCGACTGCAGCGGGACTTTCACTACGGGCTGCTAGCCCGCATGGGGAACGCGGCAGACGCGTCACCGGTCAAATAGGTACTGCGGCCCGATTACCGCCCCGCCCCGCGGCGCCGCGGGGTAAGCGATACCCCCGGACGCGGCGTATTGGTGGGGTTTGCCGGTTGACCGCGAGCTTCGCGCCCGGCACACTGAGCCGAACCTCGTTGGAACGCCATTCCGCCGGAACACACGGCGGAACGTCCTCCAATGTTTTGGCGTCAAATACGGCAGTCGAGCGCCGTTAAATTTTTCGTCGCACGTACACACCACTAGCCACCATGGTCGCTGGGCTACCAGGGCCACACAAAGGAGAATGAGATGCGCAAACTAATCGCTGTCGCCGCCGTCACCGTTCTGGCACTTCCGTTGATCACCACCGCCCAGGACGGCGGCGTGCAGGCAAGCGGCTGGGAAACACGAACCGACCGTGGCGGAGACCCAAATGACGTCCTAAGTTTTATGGCCATGGGGGATGGTGTCCACGCTCAGACATCGGGTCCGGGCGGCGCCATCTTCTGGGAGCCCACCAGCATGGCCTCGGGCGACTACACTATCAGCGCGTCGTTCACGCAAGTGGAACCATCGGGTCATCCGAACGCCTATGGTCTCTTTTTTGGTGGGGCCGACCTCTCAGATGACGCGCAGCGTTACTCATATTTCGTGATCCGGCAGGACGGTCAGTTTCTCATCAAGAAGCGGATGGGGAGCGATACGCCTGACGTCGTGTCCTGGACGGCACACGACGCCGTCAAACAGCTCGACGCCAATGGCAGCTCCACCAACGTGCTCTCGGTCGAAGTGGGCAGCTCAGATGTACGTTTCCTCGTCAACGGCACTGAAGTGTCGACCCAGCCGCGTTCAGCCGTCGACACTGACGGAATCACCGGTCTGCGCGTGACCCATCTGCTCAACGTGCACATCGACGAGCTGAATCTCGGCAACTAGACGCCGCGTGTAGCACAACCGACCGAGGCCGGGCGGGAGCACAGCGGATGTGTTCTCGACCGGTCTCGTCGTCCTTTGTCGGTTCAGCCTTGAAAGCAACGGAACGTCTGCAATGAGTCGGCGCCATCTCACCGCCCACTCACCGGTCATCGTCAGCGGGTGATCCTTGCGTTGATCTATGTCGGACGTCTGGTCGCCATCAGTGCATTCCTGTTGATTCCCATCTCACTCGCAAGCGTCATGATCTTTAGCGCCATGATGGGGTTTTTGTGGCTCGCGACAGTGCCTCCGACATCCGGCCTCGTGGTCGTGTTCTTTGGGACCCGCTAACTGACGTTTCTCCACGGAGTGGTGTTCCTGAGCCATCAAGTCGGGAGCTTCAGCGGGGTCTGGCTCGGCGGCTGGTTGTATACCAACCTGGGAAACTACGACGGCATCTGGATCACCGGCCTGTGTCTCAGCGCTCTTGCCGCCTCGGCGCCGCGTGCCGGTGTGCTCGGACCGCCTCCAGGTTCTCCGCTCCGCTCCGACCCCGCTGCGCGGGGCGCCTGGGGCGACACCTGGACCCCGTCTCCGCGCACCGGCGTGGGGCCATTACGGGTTCCAGGCCCCGGCCTGCAACCCAGCCTCGCACGACACGACCACGACGAGAACAGACCCAGCAGGATCCACCGTAGCAACGCCAGATTTTGGTCCAAAAGATGGGGTCCACCTCACCACAACCGCTTGTATCGCACAGGCGTGTCGCTTTAGTCCATAGTCCGTTCGTCCCATTTTCGAACGGCGTCGGCGAGGCCCTCCCAGCGGCTCCTGCACCGTGTGTCGCATTCGCTCTGCAAACTCGTGGCGCTGCGATCGGCTGACGAGACGCCAGAGGCGAGCCCGCTGTGTAGGTGTAAACGCGAGTGACGCAGCCAGACGGGATGTCCCGGTCGGTACATACGAACCACTCATCCGGCACAGGCCGTTGGTGGACTGTTGCACCTTCGTCGACCCGAGGATTGCCTTCATCTCGACGACGGTGCACTGCCGCCCATTCGGAAGACCAGCGTCTCGAGGACCTTTCTATCGGCGGGGAGGACGTCTTCTCCCGCGGCCCACCCGTTGACGCGAAGTATGTGGGCCAGAATATCCACCATCTCGTCTGGACTGACGCTCGTGGGATCGTCCGGCGGCATCGAGAGCTCCAGACGCTCGAATAGGTCTGCCAACGACCTGCCGGTCCATACGTTGGCAAACGCCTGCCCAGCGATCCCCGGCACAACCTTCCCCCCAGCGAGGTCCGGCCCGTGACAACCCTCACACGCTTGTTCGTATAGCTGTCCGCCGCGCGCCGCTTGCTCGACGGTAAATGGGCCGCCCTGGATTCGAGAAGCCACCGCCTCGACGCCCATCACCGCGCCCATGGCAAACCTCAGACAGACGAAAACGAACAGCAGGCGATACCCGACGCTGCGCATTGAAGGAGTCAGGAGGCTTTGACCTCATGTCGACGGCGGTGCACTAGTGGCGACTTAGTGGCGACTAGTTACCTGCTGTAATTTCCGGTAGCGCCAGGGCAACCAGCTCGCTCGCCATGTCGTCCCAGCCGACGGTCGCGATGATGTATTGCCGGCCGTCCATCATGTATGTCATTGGCGCACCGCTCGTTCCCCCGGGCAACTCCATCTCCCAGACCACATCGCCGGTTGCCTTGTCATACGCGCGAAACATCTTGCCGCCGGGGCCGCCATACCACTGAGGCAACGCGGACACGCCGGTGTTCCCACCCTCGCCAAGGAAGATCAGTGATTTCGTGATGAGGACCGAAGCGCGGCCGCCTTGGCCGAGCCACGGCAGGTCGAGGTCACGGAGAGCCGGATGGTCGCGAGGGCCTTCCCCGTTGGGCACCTGCCAGACGATGTCGCCCTGATTCATATCGATCGCCGTCAAACGCCCGTAGGGCGGTTTGAAGAGCGGGAGCCCTTGTGGCCCCAGGGCCGGCGTGAATTTTTCGCGCACCAGTCGGAGGTCCGTCCGGGGGTATTGAGACGGCGTCAACGCCACCACGTTCTGGCTATACGCCGACGGGACGTAGAGAATGCCGGTTTCTGGGTCGACCCCGGCTCCGCTCCAACTGGCGCCACCGGCAGTGCCCGGGCTGAAAATGGTGCCCTTCTTTGCTCCGGGCCGCGGGTCGAGCATGACGGGCGCGGTGAAGAGCGGTCCCCACTCGTACTGTTCCAGCAACTCGGTCGCCTCGGCCCGTAGCTCTGGCGTGAAATCGATCAGGTCGTCGACTGTCACCCCCTGCAGCTCGAATGGCGGCGGCTTGGTGGGGAACGGCTGCGTCGGTGAGAGTCGCTCCCCGGGGACGTCCGAGGACGGCACCGGGCGTTCTTCGATCGGCCACACAGGCTCGCCGGTCGCCCGGTCAAAAACATAGGTGAACGCCTGCTTGCTCGGCTGCGCGACCGCCTTGATCTCTCGACCGTCGACTGTAATGTCCAAGAGCACGGCGGACGAGGCGAAGTCATAATCCCAGACCCCGTGATGAATCGCCTGGAAGTGCCAAACGCGCTCGCCAGTCTCCGCATCGATACAGACGAGGCTCTCCGCGAACAAGTTGTCACCCGGTCGATGTCCGCCATAGTAGTCGTTCGTCGGTGTCGATAGCGGTAAGTACACGAGCCCCAGCTCCTCGTCACCGGTCGGGTGCGCCCACATATTCGTGTTGCCGCTGTACTCCCAGGACGCGCGGTCATCGACCGGGTCTGCGCCCCACGTTTCAACGCCGAATTCGTTCTCGAGCGGAATCGTGTGGAAGGTCCAGAGGTGCTCCCCGGTGCGGACGTCGTAGCCGCGCACGTCGCCTCGCGGTGACTCCTTGGTGGCCACCCTTTGGTTTGTCGTGATGTCGTCTACATAGGAGCCGACGATGATCACATCCCTGACGATGATCGGGGCCGCGTTCCAATAGAAGCCGGGAAACGGGCGCAGAAGTCCGAGTCGGAGATCGACCTCTCCGTTCTCGCCAAACCCGGGGTCACGCACGCCGGTCTGAGCGTCCAAGGAAACGAGCTTCGGACCGAGTGTGGCCACGACTCGTCGCTCGTCGCTATCGACCCAGTATGCGATGCCGCGTGTCTGCCGCACACGAACGCCGTCGCTCGGTCCAGTGTTCCAGACCACTTCGCCCGTGGTCGGTTCGAGCGCCGCCACAGAGCCGATCCCGGTACTAAAGTAGAGCAGCCCGCCCGCCATTAACGGCGTGGTCTGCGAACCGACCGGTCCGCGGGTGGTTTCACCGTTGCGGATGGCGTCGGGGATAACCGGCTGCCGCCATACGATCTCGAGGTCGGCCACGGTGTCGGCATTGATTTGGTCCAGAGGAAGATACTTGGAGCCGGCCTCGTCGGCCGCATACGCGGGCCATTCGACTGTCTGTCCTGAGGCAGAAGCGACGAACACACCCACTGCCATCGCCACGATCCCCACCGACATTCCTCGAGTCACCTGCTGCTGCATCCTGAGCCTCCTACGAGAGATCCGTCGACGGCCACACGGTCACGCTGTCTGCCGTCCGCCGCAGCAGTCTACCGCACGTCTCACCCGTCCGCGACAGAACTAGCGCTGCCCGGGCCGCTCCGTGAAGTAAGCGTGTTCGGCAGCGCAGGCGTAAAGCACAGTGGTGACAATCGAAAAAGGAAAACGTCAGCGCCTGGAGTCTTTTGTTGGGGCCTCGCTCCTGGTCCTGCTGTCCGTAGTGCCGGTCGTCGCGCAGCCACGTATCGAACCAGACCGTACCATCTCACCCGAGCGGGTCGCCATCGTACCGTTTGTCAACATCAGCGGTCAGCCTGACGACGACTGGATAGGGGTCGGCATTGCCGAGACACTTGCCGTCGAATTTCAGCATCGCTCAATGTTCGTGATCATTGCCGCAGAACCGGTGGCGGCGGCGCTTCGACAAAGCCAGCAAACGGACGACGCCCCAGGCGAGCTCCCGCTATTGGCCGAAGTTGGTCGCGACCTGGACACGCGCTGGGTGCTGAGCGGCGGATTCCAGCGGTCCGGCGACCAGCTCCGTATCACGGGTCGGTTGGTTGACGTGTCGAACGGCTCGATCGTCCGAGCCTCGCGGGTCGACGGCTCCGTCGCCGACATCTTTCTACTGCAGGATCAGCTTGCCTTGGAACTCGTCGACGAAGCCGAGGACCGTAACCGCATGGCGAGCAATCCGCCGGCCCAAAGCGCGACCCCACCATCTGGCGTCGCGGTCGACGCGCCACCACAACGCGCAATCCCGGATGGCGCCGCAACGACCAGCAGAGGCCCGTCTTCCACCGAGCCTGGGGCGCGGGCCAGGCGACAACCCACGCCAGAGCCAGGAGTCGCAGGCTTGGCGGCACCGGCGCCAGGGGTCATCGACGGGCCACCCCCGCCGGTTCCCCCGGAGGTCATCAACCGCGATGCGCGCGGGAAGGCAACGATTCGGGCCACACGTGTGACGGAAGAGATCCGCCTTGATGGGGCGCTCAACGAACAGACCTACCAGCGCGTGTCCGCGATTACCGGCTTTGTCCAGCAAGCACCCGACGAAGGCGCACCGGCCACCGAGAAAACCGAGGCGTGGATCCTGTTCGATGACGACAATCTCTATGTCGCCGGTCGTGTCTGGGACTCCGCGCCGCCCAGCCAGTGGGTCGCCAATGAGATGCGCCGCGACACGCGACAGCTCCGACAAAACGATACGTTCGCGGTCATCCTCGACACTTTCTACGATCGCCGAAACGGGGTGGCCTTTTATACAAATCCACTCGGAGCGATCGCCGACTTTGCCATCACGAACGAGGGGAACCCGAATAGCGATTGGAACCCCGTGTGGGACGTCCGCACGGGACGATTCGACGGCGGCTGGACCGTCGAGATGGAGATTCCATTCAAGTCGCTCCGGTATCGACCGGGTCCGGCCCAGGTGTGGGGTATCCAGCTTCGACGTAACGTGCGGCGTAAGAACGAATGGAACTACATCACGCCGCTTCCGATCTCGGCGGGCAACGGACAGGGGGGAATCTTTCGCGTCTCGGAGGCGGCCACCCTCGTCGGGCTCGACGTACCCAGCGGGGGACGAAACATCGAGATCAAACCCTATGCGATCGGCGGGGTCAGCACGAATCTCAACGCCGTGCCGCCCACGCGCAATGAAGGGAATGGTGACGTGGGCCTCGACGTAAAATATGGCCTCACAGAAAACCTGACGGCCGATTTCACCTACAACACCGATTTCGCACAGGTTGAAGTCGACGAACAGCAGGTCAACCTCACCCGGTTCAGCCTCTTCTTTCCCGAAAAGCGCGAGTTCTTTCTCGAAGGCCGAGGCATCTTCGGTTTTGCCCGCGGGGCATTTGCGAGCGGGTTTGGCGGCGCGCTCCGAAGGCAGGGTGGTGGTGGGTTCTTTGGCGGTGGAAACGCGCCGACCATTTTCTACAGTCGGCAGATTGGACTCCAGAACGGCGCGGTCGTCCCGATCCTGGGTGGTGGCCGGGTAACCGGCAAGATCGGTCCGTTCGACGTCGGCGCGCTCAACATTCAGACCGATGACGAGTTGATCTCGGGCGCCGAGATGACCAACTTTACCGTGGTGCGTCTCAAGCGAGATATCCTCCGGCGCAGCAGCATCGGCGCAATTCTCACGAATCGCTCGGTCTCGCTCTCGGGCGAAGGGTCGAGCCAGGCCTATGGCGTCGACACCACGTTCTCGTTCTACGAGAACATCAGCTTCCTGGGCTATCTGGCGAAGACCGAGACGCCCGGGGTCAGCAGCAAGAACACAAGTTATCAGGGGCGGTTCAACTACGCAGGAGACCGCTACGGGTTTCAGACCGAGCATCTCTTGGTCGAGGACAACTTTCGTCCGGAGGTCGGCTTTATCCGACGCGACAACTTCCGGCGCACTTACACAACCGCGCGCTTCAGCCCTCGCCCCCGGTCGATCGACGCGATCCGCCAGTTTCGATTGGAGGGCGCGGTCGACTACACCGTCACCGCGGATACGGGTCAGCTCGAAACCCGACAGTCGCAAGTAGGATTCTCCACCGAGCTCGAGAACAGCGACCGGATAGGAATCTCGGTCGCGGAGAATTACGAGTTTCTCATCGAGGAGTTTGAACCCGGACCCGGCGTAGTCCTCCCGGTCGGGGGTTACAGCTTTCAGGATGTCGAAGCGACATACGCGTTGGGCGCGCAGCACCGCGTGGTCGGAACCGTGAGCGCCCAAATCGGCCAGTACTTCAATGGCACGATCAAAACCGTTGGGTTCAGGCAAGGACGAGTCGAGGTCACTGAAAGGCTTTCGGTCGAGCCAAGCCTGTCGTTCAACTGGATCGATACGCCACAGGGGTCGTTTCGCACAGATCTTGTTGTGTCCCGTGTGAACTTCTCGTTCACACCCAGGATGTTCTTCAGCGGTCTCGTGCAATACAACTCAGCCAGCAGTACCGTGAGCAGCAACTTGCGGCTACGCTGGGAATACTCACCCGGTAGCGAGCTCTTTGTCGTGTATACCGAGGGTCGGGACACCGACCCCCTGCGCCCGGACCGCTTCACAGAACTTCAGAACCGCGGTTTTGTCGTCAAGATGAACCGGTTATTTCGATTCTGATGCCGCTCGTTCGATTCTCACTGATCGACAGGACAGAATGGCGTTGTTCGTTTGCGCCGCGGGTTCACCGTGACCCCTGGTATCGAGTGGCGCAACGGGTTTCGATTCTCGGTGTTCGATGAGCGGTATACCGTGGTCGGCGAGCGCAACGATTCCAGATTCCCCTCGTTCTTCGCCGCGGATCTTGGGGTGACCAAACGGATCCGCGTCCGGGGACGGGAGGCTGACGTCGGAATCCAGCTTTACAATCTCGGAAGCCACGACAACCCGCGTGATGTCATCTCCAATCTTGCGAGTCCACGCTTTCGCGACCTCCGGAACAGTGTCGGGACGTCGCTCAGCGTGAGGTTTGGCGTCGGACTTTAGGAGCGCTCAGTCCGCAGCCGGCGTTCCCTGGACCGCCACGATAAAATTGACGTCCAACGCGCCCTCCCGCAGCTTCTTCGCGGCCTGATACTCCTCGGAGTACCAGAAGTTCTTCAGGGCGTCCATCGAGCGAAATTTCTCGATGAGAATCCCTTCCTCGTATGGCCACTCGCCTTCGAACACCGTGACTGCGGGGTCGGGTCGCCCTGCGACGACCTCAATTCCAGCGGCCACGGCGAGCGGCCCGGCCGCCGCCCCATACGCTCCCATGGCGGCCGGGTTTGTCACTTTGGAGCTCACCACGAGATACGCCGGTGGCGCGGTCTCCTGTCGGGCGTGGATGCTCTGAGCCAACCCGAACCCTGCCAGAAACGCCGTCGTGCCGACCAGCACCGCCACAGACACGATCACACGCCAAGACGCATTCTTGTGCTTCATCATGACCAACCCTTTCGTTGCGGGACCCGCAGTACTCCCTTGGTTCCTCATCTTCAGCCGTCCTTCTCTTCAGTGATCTTCGCCGGGCAATCCTTCGAAGTCTGGCCCCAGCTGGGCGCCGAGCGTGTTCTGGAACATCGCCAGCTGCGTGTAGTTCCCGACAATCAACACGACCTCCCGCAACTCGCTCTCGGTATATCGCTCGCCGAGCGTGGTCCACGTCGCCTGTGACACGAAGCGGCTCGTGTGAAGCTCGTCAGCCGCGGTCAGAAGCGCGACGTCAAAGTTGCTCCACCCGGCGGCGGCGGGACCGTCGGTGACCCGGCTGATTTCCTCTGCCGTCAGTCCTGCCTCTTGGCCGATCACGTTGTGGCGCCCCCAGATGTAGTCGCCACGAGACAACCACGCGGTGCGGAGGATGAGTAGCTCTCTGTCGCGGGTCGGAATCGTGTTGTACCGAACAAAGTTCCCGGTATACGCCCAGTACTTAGCGCACGTGTCAGTCTCTTCCTCGGGACACAGTTCCCGCATCGGGGCTGCTCCGTCAAAATCGGCGGGGAGCGAGATCCTCGGACCAGCGAGACGGTCGAAAGGTTTCACTCGCTCTTGCGCCTGGGCCGCCAGCGGTATGAGCATGCCGCACACAAACGTCGCGCTTGTCACAACAGTGAGCCGTCGCATCGGGTGCCTCCTCGGGCTTACACAGGGACATTGAAGTTGTGCGCGGAATGCCCGGCACATGAAGTCGTCATTCTGTCATGTCGCAGCTACGTCGACGGTGGTCCTAGCGCTGTCCGCTGTCGGTGAGGCTAGTGCAGTGCAAGGTGAAACGTAGTGCGCATGTGACATGGCGACGGATTTTTGCAAGTCACACGCCAACTGTCAGCGTCCCTACACTCGACGACGCAGCCCTCTATTCGTGGAAAGCATATTTGTCGAAAGCGTTCCTTACCGTCCACAGTTTTGTGGGATGCATCGGTGTTAAACGCCGCGAAAAAAGCTCTCGGCCCCGGTCTGCAACCAGAATCGACAACTGTGTGGATCTAGGAAGTAGAACAAACATTCGTGTTGAAAACGACCCCGACACTCACACTACGATCACCAGCGAGTGATGCGGTTTCGACCCAGGTTTCATTGGTGTTTCTCACACTTGCGATCCGACAGGAAGACTTTGGCCCGCGTCTTGCTCGGTGTCTTGCTGTGTCCGACGAAACGACACCACACCAGAAGAACGGTGTCGCTCAACTAGCCGCGCATCACTCCTAGCTCTCCGTCCGGCTCGACAAAGAAAAGCCGCCGTCATTTTCGGCACGTGTGCGTAATTGGAGGCGCAACATGGAAGTAACCAGCAAAGCGACGCGTATTCGGCTCTTTGACCTCTCGATCCCGCAGATGCGCGCGTTGCACATGACATGGTTCGCGTTCTTCCTTTGCTTCTTTGCCTGGTTCGGCATCGCGCCGCTGATGAGGATTGTCCGCGAAGAGCTGGCACTGACACAGGCTCAGGTCGGCAATCTGGTCATCGGCTCAGTTGCCATTACCGTCGTCGCGCGGTTGCTGATCGGGTGGCTGTGCGACCGCATCGGCCCGCGGCTCTCGTATACCTGGCTCCTAGTGGTGGGATCGCTGCCCGTCATGGGGATCGGGCTTGCGCAGGACTACCAGACGTTTCTCGTCTTTCGTGTCCTGATAGGCGTCATCGGCGCGTCATTCGTCATCACGCAGCACCACACCTCGGTGATGTTCGCCCCCAACGTCATCGGCACCGCGAACGCCACGACGGCCGGGTGGGGCAACCTTGGCGGCGGAGTCACGCAGCTCATCATGCCGATAGTGCTCGGCATCCTGACGGTCGGCGCCTATATCCCGTTCACCGATATCCAGTTCTTGCCCGGTCTCGGATTGAGCGATGCGATCGGCTGGCGCGTGGCGATGGTGATGGCCGGGGCGATGTGCGCGCTAGTCGGCTGTGCCTACTATCTCTTGACACAGGACGCGCCAGAGGGGAACTACAGCGAGCTGCGGGCGTCCGGCAATTTACCGCCCCAGCAGAGTGTTCAGGGGTCGTTCGCGGCCGCGGCCAAGGACCGGCGCGTCTGGGTGCTCTTCGTCATCTACGGCGCCTGCTTCGGGATCGAGTTGACGCTCAACAACGTGCTCGCCCTCGACTTTGTGCGATACGCCAACATTCTCCAGGGGAACTATGCCGGGGCGTTGGATGCGGCGGAGCGTAACGCGCCCGATGCCGACAATGACCAGTCCGTCATCTTCAATGCCCAGGAGCGGGTGGTCCATATCTGGGTGGTCGATAAGATCTTTGGGAAATGGGACAAGCTGCTCACGATGGAGCAGACGCACACCGGGACTCCATATCTGGACGGCATGTGGAGCTATGTCACCGGGAGCGCCCTGGCGGCCACGGGTGACCTCGCCGGCGCGGAAGAAGCCCTGGCTCACATCCGTCGGCAGGCTGACGACGAAACGGCGGATTCAACCGGTGTCGGCCAGACGCCGGCGTCACATCTACTGAACCTCGCAGGTTTTGCCCTGGAAGGTGAAATCAAAGAGACCCGTGGCGATCTCGAGGGCGCTGTCCAGGCCTACGACCAGGCCGTGCGAACGCAGGACGCGAACAACTACACGGAGCCACCCGACTGGTCGCAGTCGATGCGTCTCTATCTCGGCACAGCGCTCTTGAGCACGAATCGTTGGGAAGATGCCGAGACCGTGTTCCGGCAGGATCTAGAGTGGAATCAGCAGAGTGGCTGGGCGACCTACGGTCTGTATCACGCGTTGACCGGTCAGGGAAGAGCGATGAGGCGGAGATTGTCCAACGGCAGTTCGAGTCTTATTGGCGCAACGCCGACGTAGCGCTGACGCGACCGAGGCTCTAGCAGCCGTCGGTGCACTGGTGGCCGGAGTATGGTCGACTTTCCCATGCGACAGTCGACTAGCACTGGTCTCTTCAGTCTTTCGCGAGCTCCGGAAACAACAACGGTGGCACCCGGTGGCGTGTGTGTTGCTCATATGAGTAGGCGAGCCCTATCAGTAGCCCTTCGGAATACGGTCGCCCGAGAATTTGTAACCCGGCCGGGAGCTGGCCAGGGCCATACCCCATGGGAACGGTAAGGGCGGGCAACCCGGTCGCCGGCGCCACTAGCTGGCTGTTGTCTCCTCTGTAGTCCTCTATCGCGCGGTCAATGGCCGCTGGGGGATTTGTCCAGCTGGGGTACACAACGGCGTCGACACCGGCGTTGTCCATGGAATCGACAACATCCGACAGATACGCCTGTCGTCCGGGGTGGTCCGGAAAATCAGGGCAGGGACTCTCGAAGTCGTTCGGATGGCGATCAACTGGAGAGGCTGCGAACATCTGTAGCCGGTCTTCGATATACGGGGAATACTGCTGGGTCTCGAGGACCTCCACGACGTCCCGAATCGGCGCGTTCGGACCGAGCGACTGCAGATACTGCCCCATGTCGAATCGAAACCGAGCGCAAGAATTCCTGGCCTCTAGATGCTGGTCGAGACTGTCGATAACGAAGGGGTCAACAATGACCGCGCCGGCGTCACGCATCTCAACCACCGCGCGCTCGAACACTGTCGCAATTTCTGGATCCGCATCGTCAGTGTCGACGAGTGCACGAAGCACACCAACGCGCTTGCCTCTCAGGGCATCTTCTTCCAGAAAAGACGTGTAGTCGCTCTCGCGCTTACCTCTCCCGAGCTCAGTATACGGGTCTGCGGGGTCATACCCTGCGATGACATCAAACACCTTGACGCCGTCGGTGACGGTGCGTGTCATGGGGCCCGCGATGTCGCGGTCAAACGCCAGCGGTATCACGCCATCGCGACTCGTGAGACCCAATGTCGAACGAATGCCAAACAGAGCCAAATGGGAGGAGGGTCCGCGAATCGAATTGCCAGTGTCGGTCCCCATACCGATGATGCCAAAACTGGCCGCGATCCCAGAGGCGGTCCCCCCGCTGGAACCGGCCGGCACGTAGTCAAGGTCGTAGGCGTTCGCGGTCACGCCATACGACGAACTGACGGTCTGTTTCGGGCTAAACGCCCACTCCGCCATGTTGGTTTTTGCAATGATGATGGCATCGGCCTCGCGTAGCTTTCGCACCATGAACGCATCATCCGGCGGAACGCTATCCTTCAAGGCGACGGACCCACCGCTGGTCGGAAGGTCGGCGGTGTCGTAGTTGTCTTTGAGCAATACTGGCGCGCAAAAAAGAGGTCCGAGATTTTGCCCCGCCGCCACTCGACGGTCGATAGCATGCGCGATGTTTATCGCGTGCAGATTGACAAAGGTGATCGCGTGCAACTCGGACGATTCGTCATAGGCCTCAATTCTTTTCAGATAGCCACGGACGATCTCCACGCATGTCATTCGACCAGACCGTATGGCTATCTGCGTATCCTCAAGCGTGGCTTCGACAAACGTGAAGTCGGGTTGCGTCGGGTTCGAAGAACAGGCCGTCACGGAGCCCACGAGCCACACCCCAAGCGCGGCTGTTGCCCACCGCCGATGTCCTGGTTTCATATCAGAGCGACTCCTGTGGTAGCTACGCGTCGAACCGCGGCGCTGTCGTCGCAGGAGACACGCGCGGCGTCGAGTAGACTCGCGACCATATCACCCGCCCGGGACAGGCGGATCCCATGCCTCCACCAACGGGGCGGGCGCCTGGGGACCGACACTACGCGTCCCGACAGCATGCTAAACTTGAGGGCTTTCGTGGTGAGTGTAGCTCAATGGTAGAGCACCGGACTGTGGCTCCGGAAGTTGCGGGTTCGATCCCCGTCACTCACCCCAGCTTCTTACGGGGACATCCTCAGAGTGAGCCTGAGTCGTTAGCGGAGCTGGCACAGAGGCCGTGGTGACAAACACCCCAATACTCCCAAAGAGCCGCTGGGGCCCACTCCTCGCCGGGGGCCTGGTCACGCTTCTCTTGAACACGGCCTATCTCGTCGCGTGGCCGTCGTCCTCTCTTTGGTATTTCACCCACGTCATTCTCCATCCGCTTCTCGGTGCGGTCTTGGCAATCGCGACCCTCGTCCTGACGCTCCGGCATGGACGGCGACTCCTCGCGTTTGGCGTTGGTCTGAGCCTGCTCACCGGGTTGGCGGTGCTGTGGGTCGGCGCCACCAGCCAGAATCAACTTGTGCTCGGGGTCCATGTTGCGGCAGGGGTGGGCGCCAGTCTCTTCCTCGCAGACTTTGTCTGGCGGGGCGTCCGTTGGCGGCCAGTCGGACACGGGATACGTCTCTCGCTTGTGGCCTCCGCGCTCGCCTTGATACTCGCTCCCACGATCGGCTCATGGCACGCATCGGCATGGCGCGCCAAATATGAGGTGTCAAATCCAACCCGGGTGCCGGTGAGCATGGAGGAAGAAGTCGGCGATCCCACGAACCCGTTCTTTCCTTCCTCCGCCACTACGAGCACCGGGGAGACGATTCCGGCCGACTTCTTTCTCTCCAGCGAAATGTGTGGCCGATGTCACCGCGATATCTACGAGCAGTGGAACTCATCCGCGCACCACTTCTCGTCGTTCAACAACCAGTGGTATCGCAAATCGATCGAATACATGCAGGACGTCGTCGGCACGACACCGTCGAAGTGGTGTGCAGGGTGTCACGACCACGCCGTGTTCTTTAGTGGGCAGTTTGACCGCCCCGTCAAAGACTATCTCGACACGCCGGCGGCGCATGCCGGTTTGGGCTGCGTGTCGTGCCACTCGATGACTCACGTCGGCAGCACAATGGGTCAGGGTGATTTTGTGATCGAGTATCCGGAGCTCTATGAACTCGCCACGAGCACGAACCCTTTGGTGGCCTGGATGCACGACCGATTGGCGTATCTCGCCCCCGAGCCTCACCGACGCACGTTTCTTAAACCATTCCACCGCGAAAAGGCCGAAGAGTTCTGCTCGTCATGTCACAAAGTGCACCTCGACGTCCCGGTCAACGGGTATCGCTGGATTCGTGGCTTCAACGAATACGACAACTGGCAATCATCCGGGGTGTCGGGACAAGGTGCCCGTTCGTTTTATTATCCGCCGGAGCCTCGCACCTGCAACGACTGTCATATGCCGCGAGTGCGCTCCAACGACCCCGCAGCCACCGACGGGTATGTGCGGTCTCATCGGTTTCCAGGCGCCAACACGGCACTCCCGTTTGTCAACGGTGACGCGGAACAGCTGCGGGTCGTGCAGGATTTTCTCGAGGCGGGTCAGATCTCGGTCGACATATTTGGTCTGACCCGCGCCGACGAGACGACGTCGTCGCGCGAGATCACGAACCGGGCGCCGACCCTGTCGAGCACCTTTGCAGTCGGAGAAGAGTCTCCGCTCTTTGGAGGCGGATCGGCGGCAACCTCAACCGCGGGCCCCGTCGCCGAGGTCGTGGCGCCGCTCGATGCAGCATCGGTCGCGGTACGCAGAGGCGAGTCAGTGCGGGTCGAAGTGGTCGTTCGCACCAGGAATGTGGGGCACTTTTTCCCGGGCGGAACTGTCGATGGGTTCGATGTCTGGGTCGAGCTGGAGGCCGTCGACGAGAACGGCCTAGTGCTGCTCCACAGTGGCAGCGTCGAGATGATGGACGACCGGCATGGCCCCGTGGAGCCAAGCGCGCATTTCTATCAAAGCTTGCAACTCGATGCTCATGGCAACCCGATCAACAAACGCAATGCGTGGATGACCCGGTCGGTCGCGTATGTGCGTCTTGTCCCACCGGGGGCCGCCGACACCATCCACTATCGCCTACGGATTCCCAAGAATGCTGGCGAGCAGATCTTCCTTCGGGCGAAGGTCAACTACCGCAAGTTTGCCTGGTGGTATACCCAGTGGGCCTACGCGGGGGTCCGTGCCCCCGGCGAACCGGACTCGGTCGTGACGGCGTCATATGACGATGGCACGTGGCATTTCAACGGTGACACCTCAGGTGTGTCAGGTCCAGTGAAGGAGATTCCGGACCCACCCATCACGGTCATGGCGGAAGCCGAAGCGACGCTGATTGTCATCGACCCCGACGCGGCGCTGCCGGCGATACCCGCGGCGTCAGAGACGTCAGCCAGCGTTCGAGAGCGGTGGAACGACTACGGAATCGGTCTCTTCTTGCAGGGCGATCTGCGGGGCGCTGCCGCCGCCTTCCGGGAGGTCACCACCCGCGATCCGGCCCATCCGGACGGAGCCGTGAACCTGGCCCGCGTGCTCATACGAGAAGGCGATGTCGAACAGGCCCTCCCGCTGCTCGAAACCGCGCTCACGCTGTCTCCCGGTCTCGCCAGAGCGCACTTCTTTCTCGGAACGGCCTTACGGACGCTCGGTCGGTATGACGAGGCGTTGCACCACCTCGCCGAAGCACAGGCCCAATACCCTCGCGACCGGGTCGTGCTCGGAGAAGTGGGACGGGTGCACTTTCTGGAACGACGTTTCGACGACGCGATCACGACGTTTCAAGAGGTGCTCCGTATCGATCCCGAGGACCTCCAGGCACACTACAATCTGATGTTGTCCTATCGTGGAAACGGTGACGTCGCCGAAGCCGAGCGAGAGCGGGTGCTCTATGAACGGTTCAAGGCGGATGAATCGGCCCCGGCGTTGGCGAACCCGATGCTCCTCAGCTCGCCTGACGTGAACAACGAGCGTCAACCGATACACGAACATGGGTAGGGCCTGCGCCCATCGTCGGTCGTGAAACACCTCACGCGGTGCAGTGTGCTCGTATTGGCCTGCACGGCGGTGGCTACGTCTCTATGGCCGGCCGTCCGGGCCCAGATCGCCGAAGGCGAGCCGACTGGTTCAGGCAACGACGACGGTGTCGTCGAGTTTGTCGACATCACGAACGAGTCGGGTATCCGGTTCGTGCATCAGAGCGGCGCCACCGGCCAGAAGTTTCTCCCTGAAACGCTGGGGTCCGGTGTCCTCTTTCTCGATGTCGATGCCGACGGGTGGCAGGACATTCTTTTTGTCAATTCCACCCGCTGGCCGGGAGACGGCGGTAACGCGGCGGTCGCCGCGCTCTATCGTAACGACGGGGATGGCACGTTTACCGACATAAGTGCCGGCTCCGGTTTGGATGTGGAGCTCTACGGCATCGGGGGCACGGCCGCCGACTACGACAACGACGGTCATGTGGATGTCTACCTCACCGCACTGGGTGGCAACCGGCTGTTTCGTGGTCGCGGAGACGGGACGTTCGCTGATGTCACGGCCACGTCCGGAGTCGGAGGCGGCGACGACGAGTTCTCGACCGGTGCGCTCTGGTTTGACTACGACAACGATGGCGCGCTCGACCTTTTTGTCGTCAACTATGTGGACTGGAGTCCAGCCGCCGACCTGTTCTGTTCGCTAGACGGTGAAAACAAGTCGTACTGCACACCCGAGGTGTATAGCGGGCAAGGCCCGAGGCTCTATCGCAATCAAGGCGACGGCACGTTTGAGGACGTCACGACCGCGGCCGGATTTGACGCGTCGTCGTCGTCATCAAAGAGCCTCGGCGTCGCGATCCTCGACTACGATGGCGACGGCTGGATGGACGTATTCGTGGCCAACGATCGAGAGCAAGACCGCCTGTATCACAACGACGGCGATGGCCATTTTGCAGACGACGGCATTGTCGCCGGAGTCGCGTTTAGCGGGGATGGCGTGGCGCGAGCGGGAATGGGAGTCGACGCGGCCGACTACGACCGGTCAGGGCGACCAAGCCTCATCGTTGGCAACTTCTCGAATGAGATGATGGCGCTGTATCACAACGAAGGCAACGGTCTCTTTATCGATGAGTCGCCTCGGTCTGCGCTTGGCCGCGGCTCGCTCCTCACGCTGACGTTCGCGTGCTTTTTCTTTGACTACGACCTTGACGGCTATCTCGATCTTTTCGCCGCCAACGGTCATGTCGCCGATGACGTTGGCGCGGTGCAATCCCGCGTCACCTACGCGCAGCCGCCCCACCTCTTCCGAGGGTTTGGCGACGGTCGTTTTGACGAAGTAACCGCGCAATCAGGAACCGAGCTGGCGCAGGCGATGGTGGCGCGGGGCGCCGCCTATGGCGATATCGACCGTGACGGCGACCTCGATCTCGTCGTGACCGTCAACAACGGCGCCGCTCGCCTCTTTCGCAACGACGCCGGGTCGACGCACGCCGTGCTCCGGGTGCGCACCGAAGGCACGGTCTCGAATCGGGACGGCGTCGGCGCACGGGTCGACGTCACAGTCGCACCGGGCGACACCCGTTGGCACCGAGTCAAGACCGGTTCGAGCTACGCCTCACAAAGCGAGCTCCCGCTCACCTTCGGACTGGGCGTGGACGACAGTGTCGTGGCCATACGCGTGACGTGGCCAAGCGGGGTTGTCGACACCGTTACCCGCGTGGCGGCGAATCACGAGGTCACTTTTCGAGAGGGCGAGGGCATCGTGGACATGCGGCCCATCCTCTATTCCGACGGAGACACACGAGAATGACAGTCCACCGCATGACGGCCGTATCGACCGGGGCAGTCTGGTCACACTGGTTTCGGGAGCGTACATTCTGCGTCCTCGCCCGCATTGTTCTCATTGCCCTCGCCCTCACGACGACGTCCTGTAGCCCGGAAACCGGCATCACTCCGGGACCGGGAGCCTTTGTTGATCTGGAGCAGGAACGGGTGCATCGAGCAAACAACCTCGGCGTCGCGCTGCTCGAGCAATACGACTATGAAAGCGCGGCCGAATCGTTCCGGGCCGCCCTCTTGCTAGACGAATCGCACGGACCCGCCCGACTCAACCTCGCTCTCGCGTTGTTTCTGAGCCAAGACCTCGAGAGTGCGGAGCAAGAGGCCCGCCAGGCGGCCCAGCTCATGCCCGCCGCTCTGGAGCCACCCTACCTGTTGGGTTTGGTCGCGCGCGCGGGCAACCGACCGGATGACGCGTTCCAAGCCTTTTCTCGCGTCCACGATGCCGACCCCGACGACGTAGGCACAAACGTCAACCTCGGCCAACTGGCATTGGAGACACGGGACTATCCAACGGCGGTCGAACGGCTCCGAGTGGCGTATGACAACGAGCCCTACAACGTGACCGCGGTTTACAACCTGGGGCTGGCGTTGGTCCGGAGCGGGGACACGGACACTGGCCGAGAGCGTCTAGAAGAAACCCAGACGCTCCGTTCGTCCGGTTACGCGGTGACCTATGGCAACGGATACTTGGCGGCAGGTCGCTACGCCGAAGCGATCGGCTCCACGGGGGCCGAAGCCAACCTTGTTAACCCATCCCGACCCGCAACGTCGTTTGAGCAGGTGACGATCGCGACCGACCTCACACGGCCCGCCGAGACGACCGTCCCGTTCGGTCAACGATTCGGCGCCGACGAGCTGACGCCAGAGGGAGGGCACGCCCTGGCCGCCTCGCTTGGTGGTGGGCTGGCGGCGGTCGATTTTGACATGGACGGTGACCTCGACCTCTTTGTCGCAACGGCCGACGGTGAGCGACTTCTCCGAAATGACGGCCGCGCCGCGCCGGCTGAATGGACCGACGTGACTGACGACGCGGGGCTAGCGGACAGCGCGAGCGCGTCGACGAGGGGCACGCCAATCGGCGTCATTTCGGCGGACTACAACAACGACCTCGCCCCCGACGTATTCGTGCTCCGGCACGGAACGAGTAGCTTGTATGAGAACGACGGCGCCGGTCGATTTACTGACGTGACCGCAGACGCGGGCCTGCCAGACTTTCCGTATCTTCCTGGTGCGGCGGCCTTTGCTGATATCGACCACGATGGCGATGTCGATCTCGCTATCGCCGGACTGGCCGACCTCGCGGCATCGCGGGTCGCGGCGGATAGCAATGGACCGTTACTCTTTCCGGACGAGTTCGCGCCCGCCCCGTTCCTCCTTCTGCAGAACAACCAGGATGGGACGTTTACCGATGTGACTGACCGCTCCGGGCTCCAGCACGAAGGCCACGCAGTGGCCCTCGTGCCCACGGATTTTGACAACCGTCGAGACCTGGACCTCCTCGTCGTCGACAGGAGCGGACCACTGCGACTGTTTATGAATCTCCGCGACGCCACATTCCGGGACGTCGCGGCTGACGTCGGCTTGGCTGCAGCAGGACCAGCGATCTCGAGCGTCGCCACAGCCGACATCAACAAGGATGGCTTCCCAGATTTCGTGCTCGGGAACGACGAGACGCTGACGCTGGCCGTCAGTGATGGTCGAGGTCGGTTCTCGCTAACACCCGGCCCCGATATCGAACCTACCGCGGGTGCGTTGACCACGACGCAAGTGATTGACTACGACAACGACGGGCTTCTGGACCTATTGACCTGGACCAACGGTGATGTGCGGTTGCACCGTCACATGGGTTCCAGCCTCGAGCGGGGGATTCGCTGGGACGATGTGACGGAGACAGCAGTGGCCGACCTCGCGGGAAACGTGCCAGCGACCGCGCGGGCGGTGGGCGTCATGGATATTGACAACGATGGTGACAGCGACCTTGTTGCGGTCGGCGCGCAAGGCGTCACAGTCGCGACGAATAGTGGAACACCGGGCAACGGCTCACTTCTGGTCGCGCTCAGGGGCTTGGCCAGTAACCGGACGGGCGTGGGAGCCAAAGTGCAGCTACGCGCCGGCAGCTTGACCTCGCGTTGGGAGACCTCGGCCGCGACACCCGCGGTCGGACCAGCCGACGTGGTGTTTGGTCTCGGTGGTCGCCCCGGGGCCGATGTCGCGCGAGTGTTGTGGCCTTCAGGCACGCTCCAGGCAGAGGTGCCCACACCGCCCAGCGCCGACGACCCGGATACGGAGAGCACGTCGTTCCTCCGTTCTCCTCTGACCGTAGTGGAGCTGGATCGCGAACCGTCATCCTGTCCGTTTCTCTATACATGGAACGGCACGGAGTTCGAATTCGTGACCGATTTTCTCGGTGGCGGTGAGATGGGCTACTGGCATGGGCCGCACCACTACAACCATCCTGATCCGGTGGAATACGTGCGCATCCGAAGTGACCAGTTACAACCGAAGGACGGTATGTTCGAGCTACGAGTGACAAACGAGCTCGAAGAGGCGGTTTTTCTGGACCAGGTGGAGCTGGTCGTCCTGACCCATCCCCTTGGCGTCGACGTCTACCCCAACGAGGGTATGACCGACCCGCCAAAGCCGCACCAGATCCACACGGTGCGAGACGTCCGCGTCCCACTTCGCGCGCTCGACGACGACGGACAAGACGTCACCACCGAGATCGCCACGCTCGACCGCCGATATCCGCAAGGCTTTCGCCTTGCGCCGTTCCGGGGCTATGCCGACACGCACACACTGACGCTGGACATCGGCACGTTGGGTGAGGGCGACGAGCACGAACGGGTCGTGTTGCTCCTTACGGGGTGGACGGCGTATTCGTTCTCCAGCGACAACGTGGCGGCACTTCAGGCGGGTCTGGCTCCGATGCCGCCCACCCTGGAGATCAAGGGACTCGACGGCAGCTGGCGTCGAGCGGCAAAGGAGATCGGGATACCGGTCGGCCGCCCGCAGACGATTGCGCTCGACCTCAGCGGCGAGCTACGTCCGGGCGAGCGTGAGGTGCGCATTGTGACCAGCATGCGGATCTACTGGGATCAGATCCTCGTCGGCCGCAGAACCGCCGGCGACCAGCCGCGCGTGGCGCGGCTCTCCCCCATCACCGCGACCCTACAAGAGCGAGGGTTCTCGGCCGAAATCCATCCTCATGACACCGAGCCCACTCTGTATGACTACAGCCGAGTCACTCGCCGTTCACCGTGGAAAACGATGACCGGAAACTACACGCGGGAGGGCGATGTGCTCCCGCTCTTGACGACAACCGACGACATGTTCGTCATTGCGAAGGATGGTGACGAGGTAGCGCTTCGTTTTGATGCGACCGGACTCCCCGAGCTTCCCGAGGGCCTGACCCGCACTTATCTTCTCAAGGTAGACGGTTACAGCAAGGAAATGGATATCAACTCCGCGAGTCCGGACAGCGTCGAGCCGCTCCCCTTTCATGCGATGCGCGGATACCCGTATGGAACGTCGGAGCAGTATCCAACGACCGCGACCCATCGCGACTATCGCGAGACCTACAACACACGCATCGTTGGCTCGTCGGTCCCACCCATCGAAATGTCCGCCGACGCTTCCGTCTCCAAGTAGTCGAGATGAACCACATCAGATACGCGGCCGCAGCCTGTCAGACCGACCTCGCCAACCCTGTCGAACGGTCGCAGATGCGCAAGAACACCGACCGCATGCTGAACATGGTCGACTCGGCCGTTGCGGGGAGCGCGCCGTTCCTACCGGTGCGCTTTGTCGTTTTCCCCGAATTCGCCCATGCCGCGCCGGTCTTTCCTACTGTGGGCGAGCTCCGCCAGAAGCTGACGATCCCCATCCCGAACGAGCACACGACGCGTCTGGCGGACAAGGCACGAGAGCACGACATCTATATCCAGAGTGGGTCGATGCTCGAAGAAGACCCGAAGTATCCACACGCCGTCTTCAACACCACGTGTCTCATCGGGCCCGGCGGAATCCTCTTCAAGTATCGGAAGGTGAATCCGTGGATCCCATACGAGGTGCATGCCAGCCCTCACGACATCCCTGACTACGACGAGCCGCTGTTTCCAGTCGCCGACACCCCGATCGGCCGTATCGGGTGCGCCATCTGCTACGACTGGTTATTTCCGGAGGTCCTACGTCAGCTGACCGCCAACGGCGCGGAGATACTGGTTCGGGTGTCGGCCTATATGGACCCTTGGGGTGCCACCGAGCCGATGGCCTGGTGGACCCTCATCAACCGAGCCCGCGCGCTCGAGAACCTGGCCTACGTCGTCGCGGCCAATCAGGGCGCCAGCCTGCGGCACTATCCTCCGTATTCGTGGCCGGGCGGGTCGCAGGTCGTCGATTTTGACGGACGGCTGCTCGCGGACGCCTCACCCGGACCAGGTGAGCGCATCGTCGTGGCGCCGATTGACGTCTCCGCCCTGCGTCATGAACGCGAATCTCGGGTCGGCCACCACATGCCCGCTCACCTCCGGAGCGAAGCCTACGATGTGTATCGGCGACCCGCCTATCCGCCACGCGACGTGCCCGATCCGACCGTGGACGCGCTGTCGTATGAGGAAAACGGCCGCCGGGTGGAGACGGCCAAGCGCGCCTTTGCGAGCGCCAGCCCCGACCCTTCGACGCGGTAGACCAACGTGGCTTGGCCTTCCCACGTGACACGAGCGGCCGGCAAGAGCCCACCAGTGTCCCCGGCCAGTGATTTCCTTAGCGACGAGCGGACTCTCGCCACAGCACGTGGGGACAGGTCAGGCCGCAATGGCCTGTGACCGTCATCTGGGTGGCGCGCCGTGGCCGAGACCGTCGACTGGCGGCGCTACTTTTAGTCGCGAATGCCCAAAGCACTCCTTCACCGTGCCTAGCTAGACGGGTGTCGCGGCTCGCGCCCAACCACCAAAACGACTGTTACGGGCCACTAGAAAGAGGGAACGGGCTCGAGGAGTGCCCGGTCGACGACCGGACCAGGGTTGTGCTCTGGTTCATCGTCGCGCCAAGGGATCCGTGACGGTTCCCGGCTGTGATAGCGGGCCAGGTTGGTCGACATGGCCCTTGCCACGTCTGAACGCGCGGCGTCGGCCACGACCGCCATCGCCAATCGCTGCCATTCGACCGCGTCGTCAAACTGCCCAAGCTCGGCAAACGCCATCGCCATCGTTTCGGCCACACTGGCGGTCTTGTTTTCTTCGGCTACCGCTTGTATGAGCTCGAGCGCTCGCTCTCCGTTACGGAGCTGGTCATCGGGGGCGGCCGCGAGCAGACGGGCCAAGGCAACAGCAAATGCCGGTTGCTCCGGATACCGCGTCATCGCCTCCACCAGTTGTTCCGTGGCCTCCTGGTAGCGGGCCAGCTTGACCAAGGCCATTGCCGTCCCAAAGCGCGCCTCTTCTCGGTCGAAAACCGGTGAATAGGCTGCCATCGAACGCTCCAGCCGACCGCTACGGCGCAAGGCATCGGCCAGGCGTAGATGTGCGACCGCCAGGTTCGGGTCTTGCGTCGTGGCGGCCGTAAATCGCTCTATCGCTTCGTCGTCCCGACCGCTCCGCTCGAGAATCGTGCCGAGCACATAGTGAGCCGTGGCGAGTCCAGGGTCGAGCCGCACCGCTTCTTCCAGCTCCCTCTGCGCGGCCCGCCCGTTCCCCGCCAGGTTGAGAACGGCGCCGAGGTTCAGCCGGAGCACCGAGTTGTCGGGCGCCAACTCGACGGCTTGACGGAAATGTCGCACCGCCTCCGACCAGTTGCCCTGCTCGACGGCTTGGAGTCCGAGGTCCCGCGACGATTGAGGGCTGCGTAGCGCTGCGTAGACCTCGGCCATCAAAGGGTCCGGGAGCGTCACCGCCGCGCCAGTCACCTCGCCGGGGCCCGCCCGGCTCCCGCTCCGGTCGAGATGGTTTCGTGCTTGCGCCATGTCACCGAGGGTGCGGTAGGCCATCGCGAGCGGGTAATGAATGACTGTGGCGCCCGGGTTCAGCTCTAGGGCGGCTTCGAGCATCTGGACGGCGCGGGCCGGATCTTGGCTTGCTAACGCCGCCCGGCCGCTCTGATACAACACGGCCGGAGCGTTCGGATAGAGCGACTGCGCCCGCGCCAAGATGGGCTCGGCCGCGTCCGGTCGGTCGAGCTCCACGTATACGTGCGCGAGCCAGACCAATGTGGCAAAATCCGCGGGCTTGAGCCGAAGGGCCTGCTCGAAATATGCGACAGCCCGGTTCAAGTCTCCCTGTCTCATCACCAAGTGGCCTAGGTAGTACGGCCACGGGAACTCTTCGGGCGCCAATCGCTGGGCGTTCTGAAAACACTGCTCCGCGACATCGAGATAGTCCCCCGCCAAAAAGAGCTTGCCCAGTTCGCCATAGGCCTGGACACGACCCCGCTCGCTGTCTGTTGGATCTTGAGACGCCCCGTCGTCCGCGGCGCCAGACTCGGCCCGCTCCAGCATGCCGTACGCATCCCGAAGTTGGGTTTGCACAGCCTCATGCATACGGCTGAGGTCCGGCAAAACGATGGGTACGGTCGACGTGGCAGTCGGCGTCGTTTGGGACCGTTCGCGTGCGGCCGTCAGCGGCTGTCCGGCCGCCAGCAGAATTGACGCGAGAACGACAACCTGGGGGAGGACGGCCACGATGAGCAGCCTACCCCTTGATCGATCCAGCGGCCGATGTCTCGCTCTCGGCGTTTCTGACCGTCGTGACCATGCCACGGAGGCGCCGCCGGGACGTTGGACTGAGAGTTTCCTCCGCGCGTGTGTGAGCGTCATAGTCCAGACAGTCCCAATCTCGCTGATTCAGTGTAACAATGACAACGGTAGTGGATTTTTGAGCGCAGTGCCTGTCCGGCAAGGCGCAACGGCGAACCAACACGCACAATTCTGGTACGGGGCGACGCTGGCGCACCGCGTGGTTCGTCCGGAAGGCCTACCGGTCTCGTCGTTATTGGGGACTAGCCGGGTCCCCGGTCCCCGCGACTAGCGTCGTCCACCGGTCGATCAGGATGTTTGTCCACTCCTCGGTCTGTCCGTCTGGCCAGCCCACCCGAACCTTGGCGATCGACGCGGAGCTTCCCAAGCCCACCAGGACGCGCGGATCGTTTGCCGACGCGTAGCTGCCATCTGCCCGAGCCCGTCGCCAGACCACCGGCTCGGCATCGAGAAAAAC
>Ga0310123_10000381_pt1 | contig 40038 bp, 35 predicted proteins | sample CB6_AW_1057_MG_FD_203505 | JGI IMG/M metagenome (GOLD analysis project Ga0310123, IMG submission 203505) | Marine microbial communities from Western Arctic Ocean, Canada - CB6_AW_1057 | ecosystem: Environmental > Aquatic > Marine > Oceanic | place: Canada: Western Arctic Ocean | collected... | reverse complement strand
TCTCCCAGAGCAGCGTACCGTCCATGTCGTAGGTGTAGAGACCGAACGACTCGAAGTAGGCGTAGAGGCGCTCGCCATCCGTCAATGGCGAGCTCGATGCCCAGGTGCTGTTGGCAGGATGCCCCGGCTCGTGCGGTTCCTGCTCGTGTGCGATTCGTTCCCAGACTGTCCGTCCCGTCTCGCGGTCGAGGGCCATGACGACAAACCGGTGGACCCCACGTGCGGTCTCGCCCCCTCTGGGGTTGTGCTGCGGGTCTCCCGAGACGTCGACCGGTACCGCGGCCGTCAGGAAGAGACGGTCGCCCCACACGACCGGTGAGGCGAAGCCCCGTCCTGGGATTTCTACCTTCCAGCGGATGTTCTGCGTCTCGCTCCAGTCGAGGGGCGGGGTGGCAGTCAGAGAGACCCCGGTGTTGAGTGGGCCGCGCCATTGCGCCCAGAAATGACCAGCTGGGGCATCTTGTCCCTGTAACGCGGTAGCCAGCAGAAGGATGCCGAGCACGGCAGAGCCGTACGTGGTGAGGCGAATCGTGTTCATGAGTTTTATTTTCCGGTCGAAACTGCGTAAGGTGACGCGAAGACCCCACTCTACCAGCTGTCACCGCTTTTCGTGGCGTCGAATCGCGCGCCCATGGGCCCTCGACCGCTTTTGCACATTTCTGGGTCAAGACGTAAAGCTTCATTGCGCTTATCAAGCGCGTTCAATTGGCTACGAATTTGGATATGATGTACACCATGCCGACCACGCTTAATCTCAACGGCAAGCCGACCACGGTCGACGTGCCCTCCGATACGCCGCTCCTGTGGGTACTGCGTGATGTCCTCGACCTTCGCGGCACGAAATACGGCTGCGGCATCGGGCAGTGCGGAGCGTGCACCGTGCACCTCGATGGCGCGCCGGCTCGTGCCTGCCAGACGCCGGTTTCGGCCGTCAACGGCGCCCAGATTACAACGATTGAAGGGCTCTCTCCTGACGGGACGCACCCGGTTCAGCAAGCGTGGCAAGAAATCGACGTACCGCAATGTGGCTACTGTCAGGCGGGCCAGCTCATGTCTGCGGCGGCTCTCCTCGAGAGGAATCCAGTGCCTACCGATGCCGATATCGACATCGCGATGAATGGCAACTTGTGCCGCTGCGGTACGTATCTACGAATTCGCCGGGCCATACATCTGGCCGCGGACATCTCCACAACCGAATCGACTAATCAAGCGGCCCGGTTGAACGCGGCTGACAGGTAAGGAGGCACTGTGGACTCGGTACTTGTCGACCGTCGATGTTTTCTTCGCGTGACTGGCCTGGCCGGCGGCGGGATGCTTCTGGGGCGTTATGTGAGCCCGGTGGCCGAAGTGTTCGGACAGCCGGGGGCTGAAGCCGCCTTTGTGCCGTGGGCGTTCATACGCATCACCGCCGACGGCAGCGTGACGATTCTGGCCAAGAACCCCGAGGGGGGCCAGGGTGTCAAGACGATGCTCCCGATGATCGTGGCTGAAGAGCTCGATGTCGACTGGCATGATGTGCAAATCGAGCAAGCGGACCTCGATGAATCGCAGTTTGGTCGACAGCGGGCCGGAGGCAGTTCGGCGACACCGATCAACTGGGATCCCCTCCGCCAGGTCGGGGCAGCAGCTCGGAAGATGCTAATTGCCGCGGCGGCGCAGACCTGGGGTGTCGCACCCGACACGTGCGAAACCTCGGTCGGCCGGGTCCTCCATCGGCCTTCGGGTCGCTCACTCGGTTATGGAGAACTCGCGGCGACGGCTTCGACGTTGACGCCACCCGCGCTGGACACGGTTCCCCTGAAGGCTCCGGCGGATTACAAGCTCGTTGGCCACCCGACACCCGGCGTCGACAATGTCGCGATTGTGGTTGGTGAGCCACTTTTCGGCATCGACGTTAACGTCCCGGGCCTCCTGCACGCAGTCTTTGAGAAGTGCCCGGTGTTCGGTGGCACGCCGCTCAGCGCCAATCTGGACACCATCATGACGATGCCTGGCGTGCGACACGCCTTCATCGTCGAGAGCGACGAGGAGATGAGTTCCACGCCGGCCCGAGGAAAACTGTCGGGCCTGGCGCCTGGGGTCGCGATCGTCGCGGATACGTGGTGGCAGGCGGAGACGGCCCGTAAGAGCTTGGAGGTGGAGTGGGACGAGGGGCCTTTCGCCGCCCAGAGTTCGGAAGACATTGCAAATCGAGCCGAAGAGCTGTCAAAGCAGCCACCGGCCTTTACGGTGCGAAACGACGGAGATGTCGAGGCGGTGTTGCCGGGCACGGCGACGGTGGTGGAAGCGGCCTACTCGTACCCGTTCATCGCCCATGCATCGCTCGAGCCGCAGAATTGCACCGCCCACTACAAGGCTGATGGATCGATCGAAATCTGGACACCCTCGCAGACCCCACAGCTGGGCCGTGCGGTTGTCTCGTCTGTTCTTGACATTCCGGAAGACAAGATCACGGTTCACCTGATGCGTATGGGCGGTGGTTTCGGCCGGCGGCTGGTTAACGACTATACGGTCGAGGCGGCCTGGATCTCGAAGGTCGTCGCCGGCCCGGTCAAGCTCCTCTGGAGCCGAGAAGATGACACGCGCCACGATTTCTACCGTCCGGGCGGATTCCAGTACCTGACAGGCGGCGTTGATGCGGACGGCAAGCTCGTTGCCTGGCGCAATCACTTCGTGAGCTTCGGTGAGGGCGAAGAGTTTTCCCTTCGAGCCGACCTTCCTCGAGAGGAGTTCCCGGCGAATTTTGTTCCGAACTATGCGGTCCACGCTACGCTCATCCCACTGGGCGCGCCCACGGGGTCGCTTCGCGCCCCCCGTAGCAACGCGATTGCCTGGGTGATTCAGTCGTTTATCGACGAGCTGGCGCATGCGGCGGGAGCCGACCCGATTCAGTTCAAACTGGACCTGCTGGGTGACCCACGGATGGTGACCAACAGCGATGGTCGGGACGTGTACGATGCAGGACGTATGCGGGGCGTCGTGGAGTTGGCCGTAGAGAAGTCAGGGTGGCGTTCGCGTCGTCTCCCAGATGGCACAGGTTTGGGGCTCGCCTTTCAATTTGACCACCGCGGATACGTTGCCGAGGTGGCGGAGGTCAGTGTCAGCGCCGCGAAGCGCGTGAAGGTCAACAAGGTCTGGGCGGCGATCGATGTCGGGAGGCAGATCATCAACCCTTCCGGCGCAAATGCCCAGGTGGAGGGCGCCATTATCGATGGGCTCAGTGAGCTCATGGCCCAGGAGATCACCTTCGAGCGTGGTCGCACCGTGCAAAGTAACTTTCACGAGTTTCCGATGGTTCGGCTCGCGCAGGCACCACCAGAGATCGAGGCGCACTTCCGAATCACCGACAACCCGCCGACCGGGTTGGGTGAGCCCACCCTGCCGCCGATCCTGCCGGCCGTCTGCAACGCGATTTTCGCCAGCACGGGGACGCGGGTCCGCTCGTTGCCGCTTGTGAACCACGGCTTCCGTTGGGCCTGAACCCGTCCCGAACGTCGCCTTGGCATGGAGGCGCCTCGCTGAAGGCGGGGATGCCGACGTCACGGTGACGCCGGTGCTATCAAAACGTAATCTCAGAGTTAGCCCAGAGCGTCAGGCGGTGCCTGACGCTCTGAGAAGAGGTAGGTTGCGCTGAACCAGTAGCCTAGCGGGAGCCGGCCGTGGTCTCGTTGTCGGCTTTTACTCTTGAGCGCGCGCGCCGGCGAGGACGTTCGCCACGGCATGGTTTCCCTCATGGCACGCATACTCGAAGAGCCGACCGACCGTTGCCCCCATCGCCTCTTGATCTCCGCTCATGGGAGCCACCGCGGTCCAGGGCTGCGTGAACGTGGTCGGGTCGGTCACGGTGAATCGGTAGTCAATCGTTTTCGCGTCGACGCGTCTGAACCGTTCGACAAAGTGTAGCGTGGGGCGGGGGATACGCCAGTCGTTGGCCCAGCGATCGTTCCTTCTGTCGCTAAAGTTGGTCGTCTCCACCACCAACGTGTCGCCCTCCCAGTGGCCGCGTGAATCCCCAAACCACTGGTCGATGTTCTTTCCGAGATGCGGGCGGCCGTCGAGGGGGATGATGCGGAGTTCATTGTACTGTTCGTGAATAATCGCCATGTATCCGGGAGCCTGAAAGATCTGATAGTTATTGTTGTAGACCCAGGGCACATGCGGCATGCCGTCAGTGATACAGCGTTCCCCCGTGTCGAGGTCGTTGTGTGAGTTCCAGTAGTCGCGGCCGCGCCCCGGGTCTCTATTCGCATTCGCCTCTAGAGCCTCCGCCCTCCATGGAATTCGGCCGTCTGGCGGATCAATGATCAGCGACGTGCGTCTGTCCCCTACGACCTTGGTTCCCCGGTCGAACCAATGTTGGTTATAGGTGCCAGGGTTGCCGGGTCGGGGCGGGCCATCCACCCGACTTTCTGCCGTGACCTGTTCGAAGGCGGCTGCTTCTTCTTCCGTTAAGACCTCTTTACCGGCAAAATCCACTGGTCGCTGCAACGGCGTAATCGTCACATTGGTCCATATGCCCTGAAGGTCAGGGTCGCCCCACGCCGTTATGGACGTTTGAGCCTGGCTGGCCGCCGGAAGCGACACCAGTAGTAGTTGGGCCGCAGCCAGCGCAACGAGCACGTTGAGATATCGATTCATCATCTGAAAGTCTCCACTGTCGTTTTGAGTCTGCCATCGCAGCAGTTTTCTCTTGAACGCGAGCGCCGGCGAGAAGGTCGGTCATACCGCGGTTCGCCTCATGGCACGCGTATTCGTACATCTGACCATCAATTTTCGCCATATCGAGTGCGTCCGTCCAGGGTTGTGTCCAGGAGGACAGATCTTCGACCGTGAACTCGTGGAGCCGCGCTTGGGAGTAGGACTCGGTCGCTACAATAGACGGGACTTGCGATTTCGGCAAGTTCTTCCCGGCGCTCGGCATGTGACGCACATGAAGTTGGTTCCAGCGCCAGGCACATCGGCATATCATAGTGCGGCAGATGCGCGGCCAAAACCGGCGTCGCTCTGGCCTTACTTCACAGCATCCGATCTCAGGAGGAATAGCATGCGGAAAGGGCGATTCTGTCTCGTCTCGACGATTATCTTGCTTCTCGCGACCCCGATGGCGACCCAGGTGCGTGGCGGCCAGCGCGGCAATACTCTGGCGACCGGTGGTCCCCGCATGATGATGACCATCCCCGCGTTTCCCGATGGTGGCGAGATCCCTGTGTCGATCAGCCAGGCCGCTGACGGCGTAGCACCGGGCGAAGGGACCTCACCGGTGATCAACTGGGCCAACCCGCCCGAAGGAACGTAGTCCTTCGTACTCAACATGCGTGATATGGATGTTGCGCGCAACCGGACAACGGTTGATCAGGCGCACTGGGTCGTTTGGAACATTCCGGCGACGGCCAGAGACCTACCCGAAGGTGTTCCCAGGGGGTCGCAACTGGCTGATGGTAGCTATCAGATCAGCGCCACCGGTCCGGTGTATCGCGGTCCTGGGGCACGGGCGACGGGCCCACGGCATCACTACATGTTCGAACTCTTTGCCTTGGACACGGCGCTCGATGTTCAACCGACCGATGACGCATTCGAGACGCGCGCGAACGTCATGGACGCGATGCAAGGACATATCCTCGCAAAAGCAGTCTACGGAGGACTGTTCAGGCGTCCGGAGTAGTTCGGCGCCGCGCCGGTGGCATTGTCAGGTGAATTCTCCGCGCGGCACAATGCGGGGATGTACACTCGTCGATCTCACTATCTGAGGCATCGCTTTCCGTCTGCCATTATCAGCCACGCTGTGTGGTTGTGCCACAGTTGCGGCCTGAGCTTCCGGGATGTCGAGGATCTGCTGGCCGAACGGGACATCATCGGATGCTGCGAGCACGGTCATTCGCCATGTGGGCCGCGGTGGCGGCAGCCTGATCCTCTGATCAACTCGCCCTATTCTGGCCCGGACCCGCTAACTTGACTGTGCCTTCAGCTCGGCGGCCGACGGACCTTCTGAGGTAAACTGCGCCCGGAGTTGGGTCGTACTGGCCCCGCCCGGGCGACGTTCGGAGGACTTGATATAGAGGAGATCTTCCATGATCTATCGAGCATGGACCGCGTTGTTGATGATGGTCGTGTTGGGAGTTGTTCCCGCGGCAAGCCAGACGATGACGACACCGGTGACGCCGTGGGGCGATCCGGACCTCCAGGGGCAATGGAATAGCCAGACCTCGATTCCTCTGGAACGGCCCCTCGAGGGCCCGCTGGCAGAGAAGGAGTCGTTGACACTAGAAGAGGCAGCCACACTGGAGGCTGACAATCGAGCGAGATATGATCTGCCGCCCAGGGAAGGCAACCCTGGCACCTACAATGCGTTTTGGCGCGACTTTGGGAACCCCCTGGCCCGCACGTCGCTGATCATCGATCCGCCAGACGGACGAATTCCACCCTTCACGCGGGAAGGTCAGGCGAGGATTGACTCAGAAGCGGCGGACCGGAGCACACGTGGTCCGCGAGACTCGCCGGACACCTACTCGGATCTCAGTAATTGGACCCGCTGCATATCGCGCAGCTGGAACGGCATCGGCAGCTGGTATAGCAGCAACTATCAGATATTTCAGACTCCCGGATACGTCGTGGTGTTTCAGGAGCTGATCCATGAGGCCCGGATCATTCCGCTGGATGGGCGGCCCAATGTTCCAGAGTCCATACCGCTGTGGATGGGTGACTCTCGGGGGTACTGGGAAGACAAGACGCTGGTCGTGGAGACGAAGAATTTCGACCGGAAGACGAACTTCAGAGGGTCGCGCGATACCTTGCATCTGACCGAACGCTATACACGCGTTGACGAGGACACGCTCGACTACCGGTTTACGGTTCATGACCCGCAGACATTTACGAGAGATTGGTCAGTTGTGAGGCCGATGACCCGTATTGATATCGCTGAGCGACGATCGATCTTCGAGTACGCCTGTCACGAAGGCAATTACGGCATGACCGGCATTCTCGCGGGCGCGCGCGCTGAGGAGAGGGCTGAACAAACGCGGTAGCGGATCGGAGGTGCTCATGCTTCTCCGCACGGAATCTCACACGAATTCTCTTGCTCGATCTGCCCAATTCGGTGGACGATTAGTCACCCGTTGAATTGATCCGCGCGGCAAACACGTCTGGGATCACACGCAACCGCAGGCTCTGTGCATCACGGACCAGGCCCCAGCAGACCCGGTTGGCAGGCCAGTTTAAACGTGACCGGTCACATCAATGTGAGGACCAGCAGATGCACACACAGGTGAAGTTATGCGGTGCTCTGGCCGTCGTTCTTTCCACGCTGTTGACCGGGCTGGCAATGGCCCAGCAGGGTGCCACGAGCGGCGAGTGGCACGCGTTCGGCTCAGACGCTGGTGCCACGAAGTACTCCGGGCTCGACCAGATCACGAAGGACAATGTCGGCCAGCTACAGATCGCGTGGCGCCGCCCGTCGGTCGACCCGTCGATCCTCGAGAAGGCCCCGAATCTGAGTATCAGCACCGACTTCGGCGCCGCACCGCTCATGGTCGGCGGGGTGTTGTACAGCCCGAATGGCGTCGGTCTTGTCGAGGCGTTCGATCCCGGCACGGGCGAGACACTCTGGGTCCAGGAGCCGGTGGAGGACGGAGCCGATGCTTATCGTGGCGTCGACACGCGCGGCGCCGCGTACTGGACTGACGGCGCCGAGCGCCGGATCCTCGTCCAGCGCGGCGAATATCTTTACGCGCTCGACGCCGCCACCGGCGAGACGTTTTCTGATTTTGGCGAGGGCGGCCGGGTTCATTTAACGACGGGACTAGCGGAGGGAGCGCGGTACCGGTGGGGTGGTGCCCCGATGATTGCGGGCGATGTCGTCGTCGTGGGCCAGTCGATGTCCGATACCTTCATGACGAAGGAAGACATCCGTGGTGACGTGCGTGCCTTCGACGTTCGAACGGGTGAACTGCGCTGGGTGTTTCACACTGTTCCCCAGGAGGGCGAGCTCGGCACGGACACGTGGGAAGACGACTCGTGGCAGTACACCGGGCACGCGCCGGTCTGGTCGCTGTTCAGCGTCGATGAGGCGCTTGGGTATGTCTATCTGCCGGTGACCTCGTCGACCAACGACATGTTCGGCGGGCATCGCGTGGGCGACAACCTGTTCTCGCAGAGCCTCGTCTGCGTCGACGCCTCGACGGGCGAGCGCGTGTGGCACTACCAGCTCGTGCACCATGGCCTGTGGGACTACGATCCGCCAGCGGCCCCGATCCTGATGGATCTCGTCGTGGACGGTCGGCCGATCAGGGCGGTCACCCAGATCACCAAGCAGGCATTCGCCTTTGTTTTCGACCGAGTGACCGGAGAGCCGGTCTGGCCGATCGAGGAACGGCCGGTCCCACAGTCCAGCACGCCCGGCGAGTTTACGTCGCCGACGCAGCCGTTTCCGACCAATCCGCCCGCGTTTGACCGCCAGGGCGCCACCGTGGATAACCTGATTGACTTCACGCCCGAGCTGCGCGCCGAGGCGTTGGAGATCGTGGAAAACTATACGATAGGGCCACTGTTCACGCCGCCCTCGGTCAAAGGTGACCGGAACCGCGGGACGATCCAGCTCCCCGGGTCACAGGGCGGCGCCGACGTGCAGGGGGCCGCGTTCGACCCGGAGACCAATATCCTCTATATCCCGTCTATCACGGCGCCCTTCGTTGCCGACATCGAGGAGGGCAACCCTGACTACACGAACCTCAGCTACGTGAAGGGGACCCGGCAGTGGATCGGCGGGCCTCGGGGGTTACCGCTTTTCAAGCCACCCTACGGCCGAATCACGGCTATGGATATGAACGCCGGCGAGATCCTCTGGCAGGTCCCGAACGGCCACGGTCCACGGAATCATCCCGCTATCAGTCACCTTAATCTGGGTCGGCTAGGCAGTCCGGCCCGTCCGACGCCGTTGGCGACCGCTACGCTCCTCTTCATCGGTGAGGGGACAGGTCGTGCCAGTGGAGGCAGCCGGCGACCCGAAGAGATGCCGATGGAGATCGTGACGAATTTCGGCCAACCATGGTTCCGGGCTTACGACAAGACGACCGGCGATGTCGTGTGGGAGATGGAGCTGTCCGTGACCGGAGCACCAATCACCTACATGCACCAGGGGAAGCAGTATGTCGTCGTGGCCACGGGGGGCGCCGACGATCCCGCTGAGTACGTCGCGCTCAGCCTACCCAACTAGTGGGATGGTCGGCCACGCGATTTTCGGATCTCGGAGCAGTGTCCTAACCAAGGGGGAGTGTCATGAAGCGTGAACGCAGCTCGAGGACAGTATTGACGGTCGCGGCGGCAGTCGCGTCGATCCCGATCCTGCTCGGCGTCCGAGCGGCGGTTGATCCGGCTACCCCAGTAGAGGCGGCGCAAGCGTCGATGGGCGATCGGGAAAAGTTCGTTGGCACCTACAGGCTCATCACGACCGAGGTCAAGGACACCAACAGCGGCGAATGGGCCGAGACACCGAATTTTAATCGAATCGGGTATATCACCTACGCCGACACCGGGCACATGGGCGTGCAGATCATGCCCAGGAGCCGGTTACCATTTTCTTCCAATCCGCCGACGGGGGCGGAGGCGCAAGTTGCTTTGCGAAGGTATACGGCGTACTTCGGGTCGTTCACCGTCGACGACAAAGAGCAGTTCGTCGTCCATCATCGCTTCGGTCAGATCAACCCCGGCGGTATCGTGGACGCGAAGCGCTTCTACGATTTTGAGGATGACCGCCTCGTCCTCACGCCGGCCCCCGCAGATGGCGGCGGCAAATCCACAGCGACCCGACGCCTGGTCTGGCAGCGGCTGCCAAACGCGCCGCTCTCAACCGAAGAGAAGAAGTTTGTCGGGTTTCATAGGCTGTTGTACACCGACCGGTACAGGGAGAAAGACGGACAGCAGGTATTTCACGGAGAGCGCAACGAGGAACGTGCCGGTACGTCCTATATCATCTACACACTGACCGGTCACATGATGGTCCACCTCATGCACAAAGAGGGACGGATGAAGTACGCGGGGACGCTGCCAACTCCCGAAGAGGCGCTGAAGGCCTATCAGAGCTACAACGGCTACTTCGGGAGATTCACCACCTACGAGAACCATACCCCGCGGTTTCTCATGCACAATCAGCAGGGTTCATTACGACCCGCCCGGGACGTGGATGCCACGAAGCGTTTCTATGAATTCACTGGAAACGTCCTGCGACTGGGCGGGCCGCCGAGTCTCAATGAGGCTGGCGAGATGGAAGGCGGCCACCTCTATTGGGAACGGCAGTCGTCGATAGGTTGATGGCACCCGCCCACCGGGGAGTCTAACTCTGGATGATGAGGACGATGAGGAGGAAGTTGAAGATGCTAATGCTACGCCGATGGTTCGTCTTGGTGGGGGGGTTGGCGGTTGTCACGCTGTTCGTGGGGTCTCCTGGGACCACCCTCGGTCACGCGCAAACGCAAACGGCGGTGGCGATGACACCGTGGGGCGAGCCGGATCTGCAGGGTGTCTGGACCGACCCGTATGCGACGAACTTGCAGCGCCCCTCCAGCGTGGGGGAGCGGGAGTTCTATACCGAGGAAGAAGTCGCCGAGCTGGATCGCCGCCGCATCGAGAGCGAGGTGCGCCCTCGCGCAGAGCAGGGAAGCCTCGCGGACGTCGCGGGCGCCTATGACGGGCTGTATGTCTCGGTGCGGCCGACGGGGCGGCGCACGTCTCGGGTCGTCGACCCGCCGAACGGCCGACTGCCCCCGCTGACGCCGGAGGTCCAGCAGCGGCGCGCGGCGATGCGCGAGTATGCGCTGGCCCTCAAGCAGAACACGTCGACCTGTCAGAACAAGGAAGGCGACTGCGCCGAGGGGACCTATGGGCCCCCGTCACCGAGGCTGGCGGAGATGCCCCCGTCGTATTCAACGCGGAACTTGAATCGCGCCAACGGTCCCGAGGACCGGAGTTCGGGCGAGCGATGCATGTCAACTCGGCTTCCCGTGTTCAATGGGTACTGGCGGGTCGTGCAATCGCCTGGCGTCGTCTCGATTTACTATGACGTCGGGCAGGGGCAGGGCTTCCAGCGCGTCATCCCGGTGACGGACCGGCCGCATCTCCCCTCGCACGTCCGCGAGCCCTTTGGCGACTCGCGCGCCCGGTGGGAAGGCAATACGCTGGTCGTTGATGTCACCAATTTCGAACCGTATTTCGACTTTCAGGGTTCCCGCGAGAATCTGCATCTCGTCGAGCGCTGGACGCCGCGGGACGCCGACACGCTCGAGTACTCGGTCACGGTCGAGGATCCGACCACGTGGACACGTTCTTGGACCACGAAGCAGGAACTGGAGCGACAGGACGGTCAGCTGAATCGGATCTATTACGAGCCGCGGTGCCATGAAGGCAATCTGGGCATGGTCGGACTCCTGCAAGGCACTCGCGCGGTGGACCGGGCCTTTGCCGAGGGCCGAGGTCCCCATCCGGCCTCGTTGGACATCTCCTCGAGCTCTGGCACCCTAGGGACGGGCATCAATGATCCGAGGGACGACTAGCGGCTAGTGATGATGCACTGTGAGGTTGGGAACAAGTACACGTCGTGACCCGCATGGCGTGAGATCCGACACGCGGGCGGGCTTTGATGGAATGAGAGGAGTCGAGACAACATGCGGAAGAGGCTGATGCGAGGATCGATGGTGGTCGTGACGGGGGTGGCCGCGGTAACCGTCGTCGCGTTGTCCGTGGCGCGACCGGCCAGCCAGGAGACACGGGTCGACCGCATCGACGGCCAGCCGAATCTCAGCGGGATCTGGCAGGCCAACAACGAAGCCAACTGGGACCTGCAAGCCCACGAAGCCCGGGCGGGCGCGGTGATGCAGCCGGGAGTATATCCGTACGACTTCGCGCAGGTACCCGCGGCCCCGTCGCTCCCGTTTGGCGCGGCCGGAGGAGTGCCCGGATCGCTCGGTGTGGTAGACGGCGACGGCCAGATTCCGTATACACCGGAGGCCCTGGCGCGGAAGCAGGACAACTCCGCACACTGGCTCGACCGCGACCCAGAATTAAAGTGTCAGCTACCGGGCGTGCCGCGGGCTATGTATATGCCTTATCCGTACCAGATTGTGCAGAGCACCGACAAGATCCACATCTTCTTTGCGTTTTCAAATGCGGCGCGCGTCATTCATCTGGACGACGTGGCCCCATCGCCCATCCCGCAATCGATGGGGCATTCGGTCGGTCGGTGGGAGGGAGACACGTTGGTGGTCGAGGTCGGGGATTTTAACGGCCGGACGTGGTTTGATCGCGCCGGCAACTTCCACAGCGACGCGATGCGTGTGGTCGAACGCTATACGCTGCTCAGCCCGGACGCCATCCAGTATGAAGCCACGATCGAGGACCCAAACGTCTTCACGCGGCCCTGGACGATCTCGATGCCGCTCTATCGACGGCTCGAACCCAACATGCAGGTTCTTCACTACCGCTGCACACCCTTCGTGGAGGAATATCTCTTTGGTCACCTGCGCAACGAGCCGCTGGTCACGCGGTGGGAGGGGGAGACGATGATCGTGGAGATCACACGACCTGAGGAGATATCTCCGGAGGTGAGTTATGAACGGATCAGCGGACCCTAAGGTGAGACATCGCAACCTCCTCCACCTGCCGAAGCGGTGGCCGATGATGAGAATGATGAGCCAGCTGGTTGTGGCGTTGCTGAGCGCCGCGTTATTGTGTGCGGTCACGGTTCGCTCCTCACTGGCCACCGCGGGTCAGAGTCCTGCGGCACGGCCGACGGATCCCGAACAGGCGTGCGCAGAGTTGGCGAGTCTGACCTTTGAAGGTAACACGACCATTGTGGCGTCGACGACGGTCTCCACAGGGTCTCTGGTGACACCGACAGACCAGAGCCTGACTCATCTTCCGGTGTTTTGCCGTGTGGTTGGCGTGAGCCGACCCACCAACGACTCGACGATTAATTTTGAGGTCTGGTTGCCGGCCGATTCGTGGAACGGAAAATTCGTCTCCTCGGGCGAGGGCGGTTTTGCGGGGAGGCTCAACTACACGCGCCTGGGACTGGATGGCGGTCTCGATGAATGGCTCAGGCGAGGATACGCCACGGCCTCGACGGATACCGGGCATCTCTCGACCGACGACAATTGGGCCATTGGTCATCCGGAACTGGTGATCGACTACGCCTATCGGTCGAAACATCTCGTGACCGTGGCGGCGAAGGGCCTGGTCGAGGCCTATTACGGACGAGCGGCGACCTATGCCTACTTCAATTCGTGCTCGAATGGTGGACGCCAGGGCCTCATGGAACTCCAGCGATACCCGGGCGATTATGACGGGGTCGTGGTGGGAGCCCCGTGGAACTATCAGTCTCACTCGAACGCAGGATTTGTCTGGGACGCACAGACACTCGGTGCGTCAGGGGCGGCGATACCAGTGTCCAAGCTGCCCGCGATCCAGGCCGCAGCGGTCGCCGCGTGTGATGCCAACGACGGACTCGTCGATGGTCTGATCGAGCAGCCAGACAAGTGCACCTTCAAACCAGACATGCTGCAATGCACCACCGGTGACCGGGACGACTGCCTGACCGAGGCGCAGGTGACGTCGCTTGGAAAACTCTACAGTGGTCCCAAGAATCCACGGACCGGGGCCTCTATCTTTCCTGGGTGGGCAATTGGCAGTGAGCCTGGGTGGGAGAGATGGGTTTCCGCCGCCGGCGTGACGAACCTCGGGCAGACGTACTTCTCGAACCTGGTGTTTGAAGATCCCAACTGGGACTACCAGACGTTCGATTTCGACTCCCACCTCGCCTTGGCCGAGTCGAAGGTCGGATCCCTTGCCGACGCCATCGACACCGATCTTTCGGCCGCGCAACGGCAGGGCGTCAAAATCATCCAGTATCACGGATGGAACGATCAGACACTGCAGCCGAGTTACAGCCCGAGCTACTACGAACGCGTCACGGCGGAAATGGGTGGCCTGGCTGAGACTCAGGATTTCTATCGCTTGTTCATGGTCCCGGGGATGGCACACTGCTACCGTGGCCCAGGCGCGAATAGTTTTGGAGGAGTCGGCCAACAGATCCCTCCCCACCGTGACGCCCTACACGACGTCCAGATCGCCCTGGAGGCGTGGGTAGAAAAGGGCGTGGCGCCGGACCAGTTGATTGCCACGAAGTATGTCGACGACGATGCGGACACCACGACCGTGGAGTTCACACGCACGCTGTGCCCGTACCCGTCAGTCGCCCGATACAGTCAATCCGGGGACCCGAGCAAAGCCGAAAGTTTCATGTGTACGATTCCATGAAGGTGCCCGTTGCATAGATATGTCGACGGGAGTTATCGCACATGACATGCAAAGCTTTCATCGTGGCGTTCTTCGCGGTGACCTTCCCCGGTGTCGCTGATGTCGCCCACGGGGTGGAGGCCGTCTACCACCACGTGCATCTCGCGGCGGCAGATCCTGAGTCGGCTGCGCAATGGTATATCGAGCACATGGGGTGCGAAGTCATGCGCGATCGCGCGGATCGCTGCCAGTTCGGTACGATGTATCTTTTCTTCCGCCCAGGGCCCACGAAGGGTGGGAGCGACGGCAGCGCCATCAATCACATCGGCTTCTCGTTCACCGACCTCGATGCCAAGATGAAGGCGTTCGAGGCGGCGGGAGTCAACATCGTGACGCCGATACGCGATGAGCCCGGCTTGTTCAAGCTCGCCTTCGTCGAAGATCCGTGGGGTACACGGATCGAAGTCGTTGAAGATCCGGACTCTCTCGGCTTCCACCATATTCATGTGCGCTTCGAGAACCCGGCGGCGGCGCTGACGTGGTACCACACCGTTTTGGGTGGCGAACCCGCAATGCTCAAAGGGCGCTTGGATGGCCTCCGGCTCGGGAATGCCTGGCTGCTCGCCACGCGCCAGGCCGAGGGACAAGTCGCACCGAGCGAAGGCCGCGCGATCGATCACCTCGCCTTCGCGGTACCGGATCTTGAGCGAGCCGCGACGGAAATTAGAGAGAAAGGGGTGCAGTTCTTGCGAGAACCGTGGGTCCTGGAGAATGGCCCCTTCGCCAAGGCCTCTACGATCATGAGTCCGGATGGTGTCAGGGTCGAAGTCGTCGAGCCGTTCCAGAAGTAATAGCTGTACATAAATTGGCTGGCCGCGCGAGCTCACTGCTCGAGCACGAGGCGCCTTCCGATGAGTGTGTCGGGGTCGGCGTCAGATTTGGGAGTGAACTTGTTCAGCCACCCGCCGAACCAGCTGGCAATGTAGACATTGCCTTCCTCGTCCACGTCGATCTGGTGAGGGCGGGACAGCCCGCCCGCGAGTCCGCCGGCGCCACCGTAGGCACCCCAACTGTACTGCAGTTCGCCGTCCAGGTTGTACTTGAGCACTCGGTGCAGGTTGCCAGAGATGACCCACACCGCCTCCTGCTCGTCGATGAGCACGCCCGTTGGATCGGTAATGTCTGGCCACTCCTCGATGAACTCGCCGTTCTCGGTGAAAATCTGGATCCGGTTGTTCCGACGGTCGGCCACGTAGACGCGGTGAGCCCGGTCGATAGCCAACCCATGGATCAAGTCGAACTGTCCAGGACCGGTGCCCTGCTCTCCAAACTCCATCAGGTAGTTGCCGTCGGCGTCGTACTTGATGATGCGGCTGTTCCAGTAGCCGTCGCCGAGCAGGAAGCTGCCGTCCGGTAAGAACGCTAGCACGGCGGGATCACCATAGTCGAAGGGGCCTGGCGTCGGGTTCGCGCGTGCTTCCTCTCGGGTTGCCGGGTCATCTCCGTCGCCCAACTGCATCACGATGTCGCTGCCGTCGTTCGTGAACTTGAGCACCTGCATGTGGACGCCCCGCCCCTGACCGCGTTCGACCAACCAGACGTGGCGCGCGGGGTCGTAGGGGCTGATGTAGACCTGATGCGGCCGGTGTACGGTGTCGTCCCACTGGGACCAGTTCTCGATCACGTTGCCATCTCGGTCGACGACCACCAGGTAGTGTGAACCGCCTTCGCGTCGTTCTCCCTCCGTGTCACGATCTCCCCAGACGGCCACGACGATCCGATCCGGGCTGTCGACCGCCACACCCGAGACCTCGCCCCAGACCAAGCGGTCGTCGTGCTCCGGCGCCGCCTTCCACCACCTCGACACGGCATCGTAGCCACCAAACCGGCCATCTCCGCCCTTAACGATGGCGCGGGGCGGGTCGGCGATGGAAGGTACCGGCTGGGGCTCGCCAGTACCACCGCAGGAACACAGTCCAACCAGGCCCGCGACGAATGCCGCGCCGCTACGCAATGTCATCTGTCATCCTCCTCTCCGCCAGTGCCCTTGATGCCAACAACGGCGAACCGCCTTGGCGCTTACCCGCCGGCCATCGCTCCCACAATCAGAAACGGCTCAGTCCCCGCTGCCACCGCGTCGGGTAACGGCTCGTCGAGAAGATCATGAGATAGATCTTTTAGGCTCGGAGTCGTGGTCATTGTAATACCTGCACCCTGGGGAGCAATGCTGGAGACCGATGATGTCGAGAAGGACGATCGAAATCGATGATGACCTCTACGACTACCTGCTGAGGATCTCGTTGAGAGAAACAGGAATCATGCGTAGGCCCAGAAATGAGACCGCCGGTCCTGGCATGAACCAATATGCAGATCGCTCCGGAGCAGGCGCAGCTGCTGGGGCTACTGGTCGAGCTGATTGGCGCTCGCCGTTGCCTTGAGATCGGAACCTGCAGCGGCTACAGCACGCTGGCAGTGGCCGCCGCGCTTCGAGGTGGCCACCGTGCCGGTCGAAGCGCAACGTACGCGGCTGTGGACGGTGCTAACAGCATAATCGCCGCTATAGTATTCATCTGCGGCGTCCAGCCAGACGGGCCGCCGACGAGACCAACTAAATCGGGAGGCGGCCCTGCTTTCAGCCCGATACAGCCCTCGACTCCTCTGGCCGATCGAGGCCCAGGAGACGTCGAACATCAAGCTCCGTTAGGGAATATATGGAAGCGCTGAAAGCAGGTTGGACCTTCGTAACGGAAAACGACCTCCGAACCATTCTTAGGGCGTTCAATGGCAAGGACGCCCACCCGTTACTTCAGTTCGTCAAATACGGATTCTGCGGTTTCTTCGCCGTGGCTGTCCACAACGTCATTTTCGGCATTCTCTCCTACTGGATCAACCCGGCCATTGACGATGGCTTGGGCGATTCTGTACGAGCCATCCGCGCGACTGTCAACAACTGCATAGCGTTCGCTTTCTCAAACTTCGCCGCCTATTACACCAACGTTAAATGGGTTTTCGTGCAGGGACGCCACGAGCCACGCAAGGAATTCATCATCTTCAGCGTTGTCTCAGGCGCCAGCTTTTCTACCGGCCTTCTCATTGTGCCCTTCCTCATCAAGGGGTTTGGCGCTCACACCTGGTTTGCCCAGGTCTCGTTCGTCGTGACCTCTGCTTTGTTCAACTACGTCAGTCGAAGATATTTGGTCTTTCGACGCTGACAACTTGGCGCCAGGGTCGACCTCCTGTTACGCCACGACGGTCATGCCGGAACCCCTTGAAAGTTGGTTGGCCGTGCTCGTCGAAGATTTCGGGTGGCGGCACGTCTAGCGGTACTGGCGTCCTCGACACTGACGCGAGCGGGTCTTGCTCGACCACCCGTGCTGCCGAGAATCGACCGCTACGTCTCTTACGCATCTCCTGCCCGCCCGCGAGCGCTCTTGGTGCCTCCTGCTTGATGATGCGCACTCACAGGAGTAATCGGGTCAGCGGATGCTGGACTGTCAGACGGAAACCTACGCCTGGATTGACCCTAGGGTCTTTCGTAGACAGATCTGCAGATAGCTTCACATGCATGGTCTTTACAGAAATAGGTGAGAGATCATGTGGGCCGTGACGACATCGTCGATAAGCTGATTGCGAACAACACGGCTCGTCCGCTTCCAGGGATGGACAAGCCGGATGCGGCAGTGCTGTCGATGCCCGGAACCACTCAGAAGACGAAGGCGACCCCGACGGGCCCACGTTCCGACCGACCAGACCCTACCTTAGACCACGCTCCGTCCGAGTCCAGGATCTGGGCCAAGTAGACTCCCGCAGGCGATTCGAACCGAGAATCGCCGCGCAATGAGCGCGTCGTCGGGTCAGTGGTGTGTTATGTTCGCAGTTTATCCGACGATTCTCACGGCAGCCTGCGCGAGACTCTCTCTTCGGCCTGGCATTTACCCAAGGACGTTATGAGTGACACGGCCTCTGACTTGACGACGACCGCTGAGATACCCGCCCCGAGGGAATCGGGCTCCACCGGCCAGGACCTTCTCCAGTTCTGACCGGAGGCTGGTCTGCTTCCCGATCGGGAAGCCCGCGGCGACGCGATAGCGAACCTGGGCCAGCGTCTGTTGAGCGACTTTACGGAAACGGTGTTCGTCGGACTGGTGCTCATCACACTGCGCGATGCGAGTTCGCTCGCATGGGGTTGGCTGCTGGCGCGCGGATTCGTCCTCGTGATGATGGCCGCGGCCGCGCCACACCGGCTCAACGAGACGATGCTACCGCCTGCTCGACCTCACGATGGAAGACGAAGAGCCTGTCCGCGTTTGGCTGGGCATCCGTGAAGTTGAAGGTGCGCCCTCCTCGGATCTTGATCCGGAGGTTGTGCTCTAGGTAGTCGACCGAAAACTCCTCGAGTGCGTCAACCGCCACCGAGAACGCGTCGTCACCATCCGTCTGATAATGAATCCCATCGAGGCTGGCAACAAGGTCACCCGCGCAATCTCCGAACCGGTGCTTGTGGATCACCGCGACACGCTCGTCAAGATCCACGACCGTGAAGGCCACATCTAGCTCGGTTACCGTATCGCCAATCTCCACGCCCTGGCTGAATCCGTCGTACCCTAGCGCCGAGACGTTCACACGATGTGGACCGGCCGTAACATCGGACGACTCGAAAGGGGTCACGCCAACGTACGTCCGGTCGATGAAGACGGCGGCACCAGCCACGTCGCTCCTGACGCGTAGCCGCACCGGCTCAGGCTCGGGTGACGGCGCAGGTGCGACAGGCGCCGGAGTTGGTTCCGGTTCAACGACTAGCTCTGGCTCTGCCTTGGGTGGGGCCGGTTCTGGGATCGTAGCGGCAGGAGGTGGCACTGCAGACACGGACGGCTCCGGCGCGGACGGCTCCGGCGCGGACGGCGATTTCGTGTCGGCCTCCTCGGTGGGCGGCAAGAGGAACAGAAACGCCGCACCCGCTCCGACCGCGACCAGCGCGATCAACGTGACCCATCTCGCCGCGCCTTGAGAAGGAGGCTCCGGTTCGTCCAAAAGACCCATCTAATTATCGTACCAGATCTGCTCGTCACCCCGCTCAGTCAATCGGGAGGCTCAGCATCAGTCAGCGGACCGTAACGTTTAGCCAGGTCCGCAAGTGCCAACGCCTGATCCTGTTGCCGCTGTTCGGGACGACACCGGCGCGCGCCTCGTGTCTCCAGCCAGCGTCAGCGCTAGAAGGGAGCCGAGCACCGGTAAGCCGGTTCCATCGCGAAGAAACGACCAGGACGAAAACGATCCGGTGGCCAGATGAAAGTTGAGCACCATAAACATCGCGGCGAACGCGACGAGACGTACGCGGATTCCCATAACCAGCGCCGCACCGGTACTAATTTCGGCTATCGGGACAAGGCGTGCAAAAAGCGAAGCGCCGGGAATCGCGACCAGCTCGAGATACCAGCGGGCATACGGTACGGCGGTCGGTAGCCACACAGCAAACCTGTCCGCAAGTAGGGCCGGCTCGGTAATCCAGGCCAGTTTATTCATGCCCATGGCGAGGAAGAACACGCCAGTACAGGTCGCAAGACCCCGTAGTGCGATGCGCTCGGTGGGTTGTCCGAGCTTACGTGCCCAACTCAACCCCTGCACGACACCTCCCCCGTGTCAGCGTTGCCGTACCCTTCATGCTCGGATTTCATAGTCTCGTGGCTGTGGTTCAGCCATACGCGGGGCCGGTCCAGTCGAACGGAATGTGCTTGCTCGATTGGTCTGGCGAGCTCCCCTCCAGCCCGAAACCCTCCACCGTGTTCTCCACTGCTTTGCCCTAGGTCATGATCTGGCCCGGTCCCGCTTCGGATCCCGGAGGATTGTGCAGCTGCACCCGTGCGCCGGCCGGAGTCGTCGGGCCCGTTAGCGCCTCGGCGACCGCCAGACCAGATTATAGCCTCGCGTTTCGTCGTTCGCGAACGGCCGCTATCACAGCAACGACACGAGGCGGGAGACCGCACAGAACCATTGACGTCGGTCTAGGTTCGGGGCATTCTTACCGGCAAGGAGCGAACCATGCCTAAAAAAGTCCTACGGCGCCTCGCGTTCTGCGGATCCTTGGTCGGCGTACTACTGTTTTCGACGATTCTCGTGACGGGTCAGCAAGAGGCGGTGGACACCGCGGTGCGGATCGACGATGGGATGGTCTCCGGTATCATGACGGATGGCATTCGCAGCTACAAGGGAATTCCGTTTGCCGCGCCTCCGACAGGCGATCTGAGATGGACACCGCCGCAACCCGTACACCCATGGACCAGTACCAGGAGCGGCGCAGAGGTGGGGCCAGCGTGCCCGCAGCTGCCACGCCCACCGAACTCGATCTCGAACGATCCTTGCGAGCCACAGAGCGAAGACTGCTTATATCTGAACGTCTGGACCGGAGCCGCCGCGGGAGAACAGCGTCCGGTGATGGTGTGGTATCACGGAGGTGGATGGAGGCGCGGATCGGCGACAAACCTGTCACCTACTGGGGCGCCGCTGACAAAGAAAGGTGTCGTCACCGTCACGGTGAACTACCGGATGGGCCCCCTTGGTTATCTGGCCCACCCGGAACTGACGGCTGAATCTCCCCACCATGCGTCAGGGAACTACGGCTTCCTGGATCAGATTGCCGCTCTCGGGTGGGTGCAAAAGAATATTGAGGCGTTTGGCGGCGACCCCTCGCAGGTAACGATTATCGGCCAGTCCGCCGGCTCGTGGACGATCAGCATGCTGATGGCGTCTCCACTGGCCAAAGGGCTCTTCCATCGTGCGATTGGCCAAAGCGGTGGACGATTTGGTCCGCAACCGTTCCTCACCGAGGACCACGGTGGCATCGCATCCGGTGAGGCAGTGGGCAAGGCGTTCGTCAAGGCCGCGGGTGTCGATTCTATCGACGCGTTGCGCGCACTACCGGTCGACACGCTCCTACGTGTTCCAGATTTTAGGACTGAGGAGATCGTCGACGGGTGGGCACTACCCAAGGAAGTACGGACCATCTTCGCCGAACGCACGCACAACGACGTCCCGATCCTGGTTGGCTCGACCGCCAACGAATCGTCGTCGAGCGATCTGCCGACGACGCTGAAGGCGTATCGAGAACGTGTGGAGTCGCAGTACGGCAATTTCATCAAGGCATTCGACGAGGTGTATCCCGTCAAGACGGAATCGGACATCAAGAAAGCCGTGCGTGACGTTGCGGGGCAAGCACGCTTCAACCTTCAGATGCGGAGGTGGGCGCGCCTGACGACCGCGGCAGGCCGCTCGAAGGCGTTCCTGTACTACTTCAGCTACGTGCCGCCTCACCCGAGACGTGACGACCTCGGTGCCTTTCATACGGCCGAGATACCGTACATGTTCAACGACCTCTCCCAGAAGACCTGGACGTATCAAGAGTACGACCATCGACTGGCAGACCTCATGTCGAGCTACTGGGTGAACTTCGCGAGAACGGGTGATCCCAACGGAACGGGGCTACCAGAGTGGTCGCCGTATGACCTGGAAAACGAGCCCTATATGGAGTTCGGAGACGAGGTCGTGAGCCGTCACCATCTTCTCAAACCCTCGCTTGATTTTCTCGAACGGTTTCAGCGGAGCTCGGCGCTGAACTGACCGCCGTCGTGCTGCCGGGCAATCTCGTGGAAAGACCATAGACTTGGGCGAGACAAGCGAATCAACACGCGGGTCAACAGGTTCATCCGGAGACCGTTGAGGGTTGCGTGCTAGCCACCGATGCGGTCGAATTTCTGGAGCCGTTGACCGACGTTCACCTCGGTGGCGTACAGATTGCCGCGCGAGTCGATGGCCAGGTTGTGCAGCACGTAGAACTGCCCGGCGTTCTTGCCAAGCCGTCCGAAGTGATCCACGACCTCCAATGACAGTCGGTCGAGAATCCAGACGACATTGTTGGTGCCGTCAGGGACGAACAACCAGCGCTGATCTGCGTCGATGGAGAGGGTCACACCGGACACGGAACCACTGCCAAGTGTGTCCGGCCGCACGAACCCCTCTCGCACGAACTCGCCGTCCTTCTGAAAGACCTGCACCCGGTTGTTGGCCCGGTCGGCCACGTAGACCAGGCCGTCATGGGCAATGGTGATGTCGTGTACCGGGCTCAGAAACTGGCGAATAGGTTCCGCCTCGGCGTCGTAGACCGGCAGCTTCAGGTCGTCTGGACGGTCGCCGTAGGCACCCCAGTGACGCCGATATTCGCCGGTCTCGGCATCAAATACGATGACACGGCGGTTGCCGTATCCGTCGGCGATATAGACCTCGTTCGTCTCAGGGTCGACTACCATCCCGGCCGGACGCCCGAGGTCCTCCGTGTCGTTGCTTCCGTCGCTCTGGCCAGAGCGCCCGATCTGTAACAGGAACTCACCGTCGCCGGTGAACTTGAGTACCTGCGCATCGGCCGAACCGTTCCCGCCCACCCAGACATGGTCTTCATAGTCGACGTAGATGCCGTGCTCATTGTCGGGCCACTCGAACCCTTCGCCGGGTCCGCCCCACGAACGGATTACCGTACCGTCAGGGGCGAACTCGATCACCGGGGGTGCCGGTACGCAGCATATGCCCTCTTCGCCGCGCTGACGCGCGTCCAACGTGCGAGGACGATGGACGATCCAGACGTGATCCTGTGCATTGACGGCCACGCCCGCCACCTGTCCGAGGATCCAATCGTTCGGTAGATCTCGCCCCCAGAAGGGGTCAACCCTGAAGCTCGGGGTGTCGTCGGGGGAGTCGCTCACTGGGAGCGCGTCCGCTACCGACAGCGGCGATTTGTTTACGTCGGCACACCCGATGGTGACAAGTGTCAGAACCATCGCTGCGATCGCGACGGACGAGCCCACGCCCGCACCTGTAACCATCTCACCACCCCTCCGTGGCACACACGTCGGACACCATGGCGTCCGCCCTCGAGAAGGCTGGTGGAAGCCACCCTCACGACCGTCGTGGCGCTCAGCCTACCGCGTGTTCGTCTGTGCGCCGGTTCGAGCTTTCTCTTGAGCGCGTGCGCCGCTCAGGACGTTCACCATGGCGTAGTTCCCCTCGTGGCACGCGTACTCATAGAGCGGACCTGCCGTCACACCGCGCACCTCTTGATTCGTCGTGAGGGGAATGACGGCGGTCCATGGCCTCGTGAACTTCGATGGATCCTCGAGCGTGTATTGGTACTCGATCGTGTCACCATCGACACGTGTGAAACGTTCGACTAGACGCATCGTATGAGATGGTGCCTTCCACCCCCTGGCCCATCGATAGTGAGTCTTGTCGACGAAATTTGTGGATTCGACCACCAGCGTGTCGCCCTCCCATCGGCCCGCCATATCCCCATTCCATTGCCGGATGCTTCCATGTGGGCGTCCGTCGAGGGGAATGATGCGCCGGTCGTGGAACATCTCGTGGAGAATCACCACATACCCAGGCGTCTGCAGGATCTGAGTATTCGGGTTGTAGCCCAGCCGAAGCATGGGGAGACCGTCCGTCATACAACGCTCACCCGTGTCCAGATCTACGGTTGAGTCATACGGTCCGATGCGCAATGTTCCGCCGATCTGAGCTTGCGCCCCGGCCTTCCAGGGAATTCTTCCATCTGGCGGGTCCACGATCAGTGACGTGCGTCCGTCCGGTACGACCGTTATGCCATTGTCGAACCAGACCTGGTTATACGTCCCGGGGTCACCTTTTCTTGGCACACGTTCGACGAACTGATTTCGTGCGGCCTCCTCTTCTATCGCCGCTACTTCCTCTTCAGTCAGAAACTCCTTCCCTACAAGGTCATCTGGGCGCTCGAATGGTGTCAGCGTAGAGCCGGTCCAGATCCCCTGGAGGTCCGGATCACCCCACGGGGTTTGCGGGACAGTCTGCGCGTCCGTTTGGCCCAGGGCAGGAACGGCCGTCATGGACACCGCGGCGATCACGATTGCGAGAAGACTCCATGAAACAAAGGATCGACTGCTCACTGCATCCTCCTTTACAGTTCCGTACCTCTCCACCAGATGCTCGCATTCTACGCCCAAACGGCGCCGGATTTCACCGTGTGTGGAGGATTGCTTCTAGAATTCGCACGTGCGCATTTGCACAGGCCTTGGAAGTCCGGCGACGGCTGGAGCGTTACTGTTAGGAGCCGGGTGCCTTGCAGTGGCCTGGTTCTTCTCCCAAGCCTGCCTCTCTACCCCGAAGATGTCACGCTGATCGAACGAGCGACCACACTGTCCTGGGGCACGCATCGAGTCTTTTTGACACGCTGTTCCAACTCGGGAGCTGGCAGACGAGAATTGTCGATCTTATGACCATGGAACTTGCGAAGGGCAGATGAACTGGCCGCAGGGGGCCTGGGCCACTGTGGTCCCAGGCCGCCAGTCTGGTGAGGCTAACAATCGGTTGGCAGTGCCGCGTCCTGAGCCAGACTAGCCGCTGTGCTTGGTTATGTCAGTCTCGGGTGGCAGGGCTTCTTCCACATTAACCTGGAAACGGCGGAAGTTGCTATACGTGGCTGTGCCGTCAACCTGCGACCCGTATCGATCGTGGTAGCGCTCACGCATCTCGACCGGCACGAACTGGCCCAATCTCACTTCACCCTGATATCGAACATCGAGGGTCGCGTCCACTTCCGAATCCTTGGCGATCATCTCGCTGGCCAGGACTCGACCGTCCCGAGGCTCGATCCAGAAACGGCCTCGGATCGGGAGATCCTTGTTGTCCCTTCCGCGAACCAAGGTATGGGATTGTACCTCCTCGTATTCGAGTACCCACACCTCGGTCGAATCGTCAGATAACGCCGTGCCGAATTCAAGTTCTGGCGAGAATTCATCAGTACGGGCGAATTTAAACCGGACCTGAAATACAGGATCGAGGACCAGCAACGCGAGCGTGGGCGTATTGAGGGTTCGTCCGATGAGACCAATGTTGTACCGGGCACTCTCGTTGATGATGTTTCGAATCTGTACTTCCGACGACCCCGATGGATTCAGAAAGAGTTTTGTCAATCGCTCCTCTCGGTCGCGTGTAGCCCGGCCATCGACTTCGTAGACGTCTCGAAACTCGACGTTCCGATCCGACTCTGGAGGACGAACGAGAAGAAAATCTGACTTCAGGACGACATGCTCATATGTGTACTTGGTGAAACCTAGCCGGCCAGTCGACACTGGCGTCCTGGCGTGCTGCTCATACTTCTCCTCCGAGACGATTCCAGAGAGCCGAGTCCGGAACTCAGTGACGTATGTCCCGGCACGAGCGAGCACGTCGTCCAGCGACGGCTCTTGCGCCTGAGAAGTGACCAATGCGAGAGGGAGAAAGGCCACGAGCATCAAGCCTCCGACACCGGCCGTCTGACCGTTACGTTCCATGGATTCTAGCGCTCGTAGAGCCTGTCGAGTGGCGGGACCTTACGGGTGATATCGACGACGAGCGTGTCGCCCTCCCATCGCCCACGCGCATCACCATAGAACTGACGAATATGGGACGGCAGGTGCGGCCTGTCGGCGATCGGGATCACCCGGCTGAAACCGCCTCCCTGACCGATGTCGTAGAAGATCTGGACCGAGTCTGGCGACTGAACGATCCGCTGCGGGGCGCCGATCGGCGGCATCACGGATCCGAAACATCGCTCCCCACGCGACCGGTCCTCGGGACCGTTGGCCCGGTTCATTCGGTCCAGGTTGTAGACGGGCGGCCGCTCGCGCCGGAGTGGAGATACCGGACCAGGCAGCCCACCTGACGTACCCTGGAGGAGCGCGTTGAGGTAGTCGCGCTGTGCGGAAAGCCGAGACTGCATCTCGACCGTCGTGGCCGGGATTCGTCCGTCTGGCGGATCGATCACCATCGACGTGCGGCGGCCTGCCTTGGTCGGCCGATCCCGTTCCACACGGCGTTGTAGGCGCCGGCAACGTCCTGCTCCGTTCCACGTTCGTCTCGGATGTCTCGGTTGCGACCCGGCGTGTTGCCCTGTCGAACGAGTTACTGCTCGGCGGCGGCCCGCTCTTCGTCAGCGAGGAACTCGCGGCCAGCAAACTGGCTCGGTCGCTCGAACGGGGTCACGGTGGTCTGATCCAAGATTCCTTGGAGATCGGGTGTGCCCCACGGGGTCCGCGGCGCCGCTAACGCGCCACCCGAACTGGCGGCCGGCTGCCCCGCCACCGTGATACTCGCCGCCGTCAGGAGCGCTGCGACACTTCCCAGAACCCCCGCCAGCGCCACATAGTATTTCCTCATTTCAGCCTCCTCATTTTGCCTGGAACGGTCCGCAACGACAAGGCAAATTCAACGTTGTCCTCGCACGAATCTATTGGTCAGGAACGATGCCGTGACGATCTTGTCGTCTTCCGCAGGCTCCGAGACGCCAGGACGACCACAAAGTGGCACAGTCAAGTTAGCGGGTCCGGGCCAGAATAGGGCGAGTTGATCCGAGGATCAGGCTGCCGCAACCGCGGCCCACATGGCGAATGATCGTACTCGCAGCATCCGATGATGTCCCGTTCGGCCAGCAGATCCTTGACAGCCCGGAAGCTCAGGCCGTAACTGTGGTACAACCACACAGCGTGGCTGATAATGGCAGACGGAAAGCGATGCCTCAGATAGCGAGATCGACGAGTGTACATCCCCGCATTGTGCCGCGCTGAGAATTCACCTGACAATGCCAAATTTAAGGCAGGGTGACTCTGGCAGGTCGGTTCACCACGTAGGCGTTGTCACCCTTGCTGGTGTCCTGACCGGCGGTCTCTGCGTGTCGGCGACGGTTCAGGAGTCGGCACTCAAGGTGACGGCCCCGGTCCCCCAGTCGCCCACGAACGGGGAGATCGTCGACAGCGCGACGCCTACGTTGACCAGTACGACCGCAGTTGGGTGGTTCGTGTCCGGCACCTTCGAGCATCACTTCGAGGTGTCGGAGATCGCGATCGATGGAACGACGACGCTGGTCGAGACGGTTACGGTGGCGCCCAGTACGGGAAGAACGACCCACACCTTGAAGACCGCGATCGTGAACGGTGGCCGCTACCGGTGGCGGGTGCGCGCTCAACTCGGTGGGTTCGTTGGCCCGTGGTCCGTCTGGGCGACCTTCCGAAGCATCACGACCCTGGCCCACTGGACCCTACTCCATGCCGAGGACTTTTCCACCCCGATGAACGGAGCGGTCACGCCCTGGGTCTGGGATGGCTACAGCGAGCCATTCGACACCGTCATGGACGACTCCGGGCTGTGGTATCAGAACGACTACGGACCGGACTGGGAGACCGCGCTCAGCTCCTTCGACACTTATCGCAAGCAGTTCCCGGTCGGGCAGGATGGCTGGCTCACCGCCTCGCTCTCGGCGCGCGACTGGGATAAGGACGGCGTCATCGAAGCCCCACCGTCAATCCGCACTCAACGGCGAGACGGCGAGCACGTGGTGGTGCTGGATGTGCCCGACCACACCGGGGGGGCAATCCTTCGGTCAACCCACGCGTTGCCGACCCATTACCGCATCGAGTACAAGCTGAAGACCCTCGACTTTGGGGGCAAGCGTAACGGCTCAATCGAATACGACGGCCGGATCAACGGCTACGAGGCCGAGGGTTGCAAGACGCAGCACCCGTGGGGCGAGGGCTCGAGCAGTCCGGGCTGGACCGGGGACGCGTCGGTCCCGTACTGCGACTGGCAAGATGTGCGCGAAGGCTCCTACGGTTATAACGGGTTCCACTTCCTGTCCATCGTGGACTTCGCGAATCCGGTGCCGCGGAACAACCACTTCTGGCACTACCACCGAAAGGTGCTGATAGACTCCTTCTCCCAGCACACGGACCGGGTCGGCACCGGCGCCGGTGGCCGGGTTTGCAATCCCAATACCAACCATTACTACAACTACCGCGACAGTAGCTTCAACACGGTCAACATGTGGATCAGTGGGTTGCCAAACTGGACTCCGGGTCCGGGCGGACTGGCCGGCAACTCGCAATGGTTCATGACCAGTTGCTCCAACGGGGTCGCCGAGCAGCAGCTCTCTTCGGCCGCCGAACTTCAGCCCGAGCTGATGTCGAACGAGTTCTACACCTTCGCCATCGAAAGGGATCCCACTGGTTACACCCTAGAGGCGACCGGCAACTTCGCCAGGGTCGGGCAGAAGACTCTCCGCTTCCACCGACCGTTCATTTTCAACAACACGCCGATCTGGCACTACAACAGTGCCGCCAGCGAGTATGATGGGCGCTTCAACGCCGATCTTGTACAGAACGACGCGTACGGCAGCACGACATGGGTAGACCAGTGGCCGGCCGGCTCCGCATACCCGGACTACTTCGTTATCGGTGACCTCTACACGAACGCCTACGAGGGTAGTGCCAGTCTGACAGACGTTCGTCTCTACGTGCCGGGCGGAGGTTAGCCTCCACCGCTGCACGAGCTCAAGAAACACGACCCGCAACGCCCAACGGAAATCCATTTGTACGAGGAGGGAACCGGAGGTCGCGACACTCTGTGGCGAAGAGTCCCGACGAATTTCGCGACCTGGGCGCCAAGCTTGAGATTCGAGCCGATGAAACCACCCGCCGCCACCTCAGCCCGTTACTGGTCGAGCGAGCGAAGGCGTTCGCGAAGAAGACCCAAGACAACCCAGCCAGCGCCATCGAGCGGGCGGGCTGCGAGACCGTCCGCGCAACCTCTTAAACGTCGTCGTACAGAAGAAGCATCATGAGTTTGTCACGAGCAGAACAAGTGACGCGGATGTGGCGGTCTTGGACGCCCTGCCAGACAGCCTGCAGAGGACTGAGGCCCTGGCCCGCGTCTTTCGTCATTGCCGATGACCCGGCGCTGCCACCACTCCGGCTCGGTGTCGAGTGAGTCCGGGTGCAGGCATCCGCGTAGGACGGGCTGCGGCAGCTCGCAGCCTGACCGTAGGAGCGAAGGCCGACGGGGACGCGCCGTGACCGGAGACGGGTCAACCGGCCGGTCGCGCATCGACTACTAGTCGACGATCGATTGGTAGATCAGCGTCCGGATCTTTGATTGGTCGTCCAGCCCGCCCGCTGGAATCAGCTGGGTCATGTAGGCAACTACCAGCTCCTCTTTGGGGTCGACCCAGTAGGTTGAGTGATATGCGCCCCCCCACCCGTACTCGCCAACCGACCCCGGTAGACCTCGTGCACTTGGATCTTCGACAATGGAGAAACCCAGTCCGAACCCCTGCCCGTCGCGGAAGCCGATGTCGCCCGTGTGATCGACCGTCATGAGGTCGACCGTTGTCCGTGAGAGGATACGCTGTCCATCCAGCTCTCCGCCGTTCAACATCATCTGCAGGAACCTGGCGTAGTCCTCGACGGTCGAGAGCGCACCGGCGCCACCCGAAAAGCTCATGCGAGGACCGTCGACATAGGCGCCCTGACCGACCATGTGCCCGGGGTCCGGTGCTCGTGCGATGCCGTGGTCGGTCGCTGAATAGACGGTCGTGAGCCGATCGACCTTCGCGTGGGGGAGGAAGAAGTGGGTATCGTCCATCCCGAGCGGGTCAAAGAGTCGCTCGCGGAGAAATACACCGAGCGTTTCGCCGCTGATCTTCTCGATCAAGGCGCCGAGGATGTCGGTGTTGTAACCGTAGATCCACCGGTCACCTGGATGCGCGTCCAGTGGGAGCGCCGCAAGTCGTGCCATGACATCGCCAGCCGATTCGTCACGATTGGCGAGATACCAGCCGGTGATTCCAGCCTCCTCAAACTGGTCGGCGGCTGGCCCGCTTCCGTAGCTGATGCCAGCCGTGTGCGTCAGCAAATCGCGGATCGTGATCGGTCGCCGCGCCGCGACGACATCGTATCCACCACGGCCGTTAGGCTGGGCGACGGTCGTCGCCATGAACTCTGGCAGATGCTTCCCGACCGGTTCGGTAATGAGCAGCATCCCCTCTTCCTGCAACAGCATCACCCCGACGCTCACCAGCGCCTTCGTCTGTGACGCGATGCGGAAGATCGAATCGGTCGCCATCGGCGAACCCGCTTCCTTGTCACGGTGCCCGATCGCCTCGAGGTAGGCGATCTTGCCGCGCCGCGCTACGAGCACGGCAGCGCCGGCCAGACGCTCGTCATCGACGTACGCCTGCAGTGCGTCGGTCAGACGTTCGAGGCGGGCGGTCGATATACCAACCGACTCCGGCTTTGCTGGTGTCAGGCCCTGGGCAAACAGCGTCTGGCTGACGAGCAGGCAGACGAGGATAAGCGACCCAATGAAAGTGAGCCGGGTTCGAGATGTGGTCATCACATAACCTCCGTTCGATCGTGGTACGAGGGAGCGTATCATCGACACACCGACCGAATGTTGGTACGCCGTGTCCCGGTCAGTCCCCACGGTCCGTTCGGCTAGTAGCTGATTATCGTTCAGAAAGCGTGCCCAGTTGTATGCTTCGACGTCGTCCTGCGGTACACCCTCGCCGTCGCGGTACATGTCGCCAAGGTTGAACTGCGCGGGCGCATGCCCTTGCTCCGCGGCTTTGCGATAGCACACTACCGCCTCCGCGTCGTCCTGCGGCACGTCCTCTCTACCAACTTCAGGACCAACGTCTTCTGACTCTTAGCTTCTTCCAGCCCCTAGATGTACCCAGAAACCTACAGTTACCTCATTGCAGCTGAAAGACTGTGCGCCAACGCCGATGTGGCGCTAGAATAGCTAAAATAGGAAGATTAATCTATCTGATAAGAGTCGAGTAACAGGCTTTATGTCTGCACCACAGGGAGCCTAAAGAGAATGGGGCGAGCATCTTGGTTCGTGGTCCTTGTAACGTTGCTGGTCATGGCGGCCGAAGCGCCAGCTAAGGCCTATTTGGATCCCGGGGCCGGCAGCATGCTGCTCCAGGTGCTGCTCGGCGGGTTCGCGGCCGCCGGCGTGTTCGTGAAGCTGTTCTGGCATAGCCTGAGTGCGCCGTTTCGTAGACGACAGTCGACCGACAGGGATCAGTCGCAGCCCTGATCAGTATGTCGCCTGCCGAGGTGGGCCAGTTTGAGCCGGCGTCGTTTCGCGACCCCGCCGCGCGGGTTCTGCGTCACGATGGACAGATCCTGCGATATCTGACCTCGGCGGCGCTGCGCGGCTTTGAGACGCTGACCGTCTGGCCATCGAACACCTCTACCGGAAATTGAAGGATGAGCAGAGCTCGACGATCCTTCCGCTGGTGGGCAATCTCACCGAGCCGTCTCCTGGTCTTGGCTGGCGCCACCGAGAGCGCCAAACGCTGGAGAAGCGGTTCCGTCCCGATCTGATTTTGGCGCTCGCGCTGGTGCACCATCTATCGATCGGCCGAAACGTGCCACTGCCGGACATGGTCGAATGGTTCGCGAGCTTCGAAGCCGACCTCGTCATCGAGTTCGTGGCGCCAGAGGATGCTATGGTCGAACAGCTTTTGAGAAACACGGACGAATTAGACTTCGGCTACACGCAGGGTCGGTTCGAAGCTTGCGTGGGTAATCATTTTGTCATCACCGAGACGGAAGTTCTGCAGTTGGGCACGCGGACGATCTATTGCCTCCGCCCCAAGCACACAAGTTGAGTAGCTGAGGGTAGCCGGGCAAGAGCAGGAACGTGTCGGAAGATGGGTTATGGGTGCTGCGGACGTCACCCGCATGCCTAGACTCTCAAGGAGCCGTCAGGGCGAAGCTTGTGCCGCCAGCGTCAAGATTGGTTCGCCTTGCGTAACGCCAATCACAAAGACCTTCACATCGTTCGCTCCAGACACAAGCAATTCCTCAGGGACCATGCTGGCAAACACCCGTACGTCGTGTTCCAGATACGATTGTGTCGTCGCTGCAATAACACCATTCACCGCGATAGCGAGGCTTACACGTTCGTCGCTCCCCTCTATCATTGCCCCGCGCACGTACAGAGGTAGTGTGTGACTCTCGACGTCAACAGAGGCGAAGGACTGCGGATTGTCGAGGCGGATGAGTGTTTCGTCCGCTGAGTGAGTCTCGACTACCGAAAGAGGGAGACCGACGAGTGATTTGTGTGGTCCGAGCGCGTACAGCCCCAACGGAAAGTCGACAAGACGCTGCTCCAGGCTCACGTACTGACGTTTTTCGAGCTCGTCGTGCTTCTCAATGTTCACGCGGCCGATCCCACGACGTATGAAAGTCTTGGGCCTGTCAAGGGCCCCGACTGAATCCAGAATCGAGTGGCCATCGACAGCATACGGCACCGTCGTGGACAAGGCGCTCGCGATCGTCGGGACTATATCCACAGTTTCAACATTTAGGTCGCTGACCCGGCCGTTGACCTGCGCTGGGAGCTTCATTAGGAAAGGGACAAACATTACGTCCTCTCGTGTTCCGTCTCTCCATGCGCGACGCGGCAGTCCGTGCTGAAAGCTTGTACCGTGGTCGGCGGTGATGATGATGAGCGTGTCGTCGAAAATACCCTGCCCTTTCAAGCGATCCAGGAGCTTGCCGACGAATCGATCTACGAAACCGACCTGCAGGAGATGTCGCTGTTGCAACACACGGGGGAGCCATGGGTCACTGTTGATAAAGAGACGACGTTCGCCCTCCTCGTATCCTTGGTAATCTGGTGCGTCGTAACGGTGCCCGGACGGCACGTACTCGAACGGCATGTGTGGGGTCAAGCTATGGAGAAAGTACAAGCGCCCTTCACGTTCGTCTGTGATGGCCTCGAGAAAGCGATCCTGCTCGGAGGCACGCTCATTCCTGCGTCTCTCGCCGTCCTCAAGTCGACGTGTACGGGCTCTCGCAAAATCTCTCCAGTCACCCAGGATCGGAGGAAGCTTGGCCGCAAGCGAGCTGGGCGTAATCACGTGGGCGTAGACCATGCTGAGGTCGGACACAAGCGCGTCTAGATCATCATGCACCTCGAGATCATAGGTGCACGTGTTCGGGGGACACAGCTGCAGGAAGCGTCCGAACACTGTCATGTCATAGCTCCCACTCAGCATTGTAAACAGGTTGTTTGGGTAGTATCGCCGCGTTGGTACAGCATCGATCTCAACGGGATATCGTCCAGAAGCGATAGCCGGGACTGCCGCCACGGTCTGAGATGAGACCGTGGTCGCGTTGCGATACCACGTCGCGGTGTCGGCGAGTCGTGCGAAGTTGGGATAGAGCTCCCTGTCGATTTGCTGGTTGCGGTCCAGGAGAGAAGCGACCGGAAACTCATCAAAAACGACGAAGACAATCGGCGGCGCCTGCGCCATGACAGCCGGACTGAAAACAGCGTCAGTTCTGACGACCGCTTGTGTCACGTTGGGATTCAGCAGAAACACCATCGGCACGATCGCGACGGCCGGACTCAACGCCGTAGCAAAAGTCCGAACGACGTCAAATCGTCTATAGGCCAGTGCAACGGCGCCCCCCAGAAACAGCGAGAAGCCGATCGATCCGAATGCACCTAAGCCTTCAAATCGCTTCAGGATCGGCATTATGAATCCGGCACCTAGTGCCATGATCCATGTCGTATGTATGATGAATCCGGCAGTGGCACGGAGCTTTGCAAAAGCAACCTCGATCAGAACCAGCACGGCGGGCAAGCCGAAACAAACGACAGCAACCATTGCCACGAGAGAGTAGATGGTCGTGTTTCGTGCAATAAAGAAGGCTGGTTCCCTCGATATGACCTCGAAGAGTGGATGCGCGACCGCGAGTGCCGTAAACGAGAAGACATGAAGAATCCTGGAAATTGTCACGCCAGCGAAATGTTCGAATGTACGCCGAACCGATGCCAGGAAGGCAGGTGGCAGGTCGGGGCTGAGCTGCGCCAGGATGTCGCGTGTGGTGGGCACAGGCGGAGTCTACTTCGTTCCTGACGTGCTGATCATCTTTTGGGCAGACACGATGATCTAGCAGGCTTCCTCACGGAAACGGCCGACACTGCTCACCCGAAGTTTTCAAGAAAAAGAGAGGGTTTCTTTGATAGGGTTCACCGTTAACCCGCCAGACGTATGAGAGGCGACGGAGTCAGCCTCATTGGGAGCTGCCGATCGACGTTTCAATAGAACAGGCGGCGGCTGTCTGCAGAGGGTGGTCTGAAGCGGCATGACGAGCGTTGTGGCCGTTCGGCCCACAGCCAGCTAGCGGCGGGCGAGGTTTACCGCCACCCCGTGGTCCACGAGTCCATCGTGCTTTCTCATACTGTTTCCTGCGTGCCTCCTCCTTCTTTTCGGGAGACCAATTGTGCTAGCCCGATTTATTCGTGCAGGCCCGAGTACAGAACTTCTGTTTTCCAGATCGGAAAAAGTAGCGACTACATTTCGGACACCGCTGAAGCCGACGTACCGCTGGAAAGGTCGGCAGAGAGGGCACACCGAGCAAGAACATACTAGACCTTGTCCGTCCAGCGATATCCATCCGTTTGGCTTGTCAAGTGACCTACCTAAGTAAAGCTCTTGATGGGGGTTTAGAAACCCCGGTCGGCCTTTTTTTGTGGGTCACTTTTTTCAGATCTTAAAACCGCGAGCCCGTGCACAGACCCCGTTAATAACCGAGGTCGCGGTTCGTACACGGATCAGGTCTGTGAAGCTGGAGCTGGCGAGTGCTCAAACAGCGACACCGTGAGCTTTTGAGTCTGGCGTCGGTCTCGGCAGTGCGGGACTTCACATCCGACCGGGCGATCAGCGAGCGCCCAGCGGACCAAGACGTGGTTCACCGCTCCCGCCGCCAGTGGCGACGTCCATGGTGGCTGGGTCCGGGCCGCGCCCCTCGGCGAACGACTGCTCGGCGGCACGCTGGTTTGCCAGCATGCCGGTCATCCCGAAGTTCCCTTCATGACACGGTGAGTCAAAGATCAAGTTTTGCCGTCCGTCCTGCCTGGTGAGCGGGACCTCGAGCGACCACGGAGCAGTCCAGATTGTCGGGTCTTCGACGGTCAGCTGATAGTCGATCGTGTCGGCATCGACCCGGGTGTAACGCTCGATGAGATGCAAATTGTCACGCGAGCCACGATAGCTCGTCTTCTGCGTGAAGTTCGTGGTGTCGACCACGAGCGTGTCGTCTTCCCACCTGGCGCGCGCGTCCCCCATCCATTGGCGCATGTGCGCGGGAAGGTGGGCGCCACCGTCGATCGGGATGATCCGATTGCCGCCGCCGCTATTCGCCTCGTAGTAGATCGCCACGTAGCCGGGTGACTGGACGATTCTGAAGAAACCGCGGAAGTCAGGCAGCGAGCTCCCCAGGCACCGCTCGCTGGCGGCCCGGTCCTCTGGGCCGTCGCTTCGATTTATCCGCTCCAGGTTGTAGTAAGGCGGGGGCAACAATCGTTTCGGTGACGGAGGTCCCGGGTCACCGCCAGACGAGCCTATAAGTAGCGCGGCAAGATAGTCCCGAATCGCCGTGAACCGCTCCAGGGCTGCCGGTGTGATCGGAGGAATCCTGCCGTCCGGTGGATCGAAGACCAGCGAGGTTCGCGCGCCGGTCTGCGACGACCCTGGGTCGCCTGGCTGTGTGTTCCAGAAAGCGTTATAGGCGCCGGCCACGTCCTTCTCACTTCCAGGCTCTTTGCGTTGGTCTCGCCCAGGATTGGCAAGCGCGCGCTCAAGCCGCTGCCGGTCGAGTGCGGCTCGTTCCTCGTCGGTGAGGAACTCGCGATTGCCGTACTCGGTTGGACGTTGGAGCGGGGTCGCGGTCTGGTTGGCCCAGATACCTTGCAGGTCTGGCTCGTTCCAGGGCGTCCGCAGGGTGTCGGCGTCCTGAGAGGTTTGACCAGAGACTTTAGCCGGGGCCAGTGCGAACACCATGACCACAACCACCGCCACACTCACCGTCGCGAGAAACCGAGCTGTCATCACCCACCTCGCACTGATCTGGAATCCTCAGCCGCGGAGCCGTTCCAATTAGACAATCAGGGCAAGCGTAAGTAGCCGACCGAATGGTGTCAAGCAAGAATGGCCCGAGACCCGCGCCCGGCAGTTTGGGTTGGTCGATCGGTTGTAAGCTAAGGTCTGGTCAGTTATCTTTGCCGTGAAAAATCTGGCAGGCTCAGACCTCGGTAACCCAACGCGGTCGGCGCAGCAGCGTATCGATGTCGGAACATCGAATCAGGAAGATGATCAGATGAGAAATCGATTCGGGAGAGTAGTGACCGTCGTTGGTTTAGCCGTGATGTCGGTGGCCCTTGCGTTCGTCGTCTCACTCGTGATCAGTCCGGCCATCGGTCAGGGACAGGGCTCTGAGATACCACGCACGGCAGACGGAAGGCCAGATTTTAGCGGGATCTGGCAGGCCAACAACACTGCGAATTGGGACCTTCAAGATCACGTGGCACGCCCCATCGTGTCTCAGTCTGGGGTGTACCCAGACGTGCCGGTGCTCGCCGCACCTGTCCTGGCGCTCGGTTCGATCGGCTGGGTTCCCGGCGGACGAGGTGTCGTGGAAGGCGACGAGATTCCCTATCAGCCGTGGGCGGCCGAGCGAAAACGGGAGAACGTCGACAACTGGTTGGACCGCGACCCGGAGCTCTTCTGTTACCTGCCCGGGGTGCCGCGCGTGATGTACATGCCGGTCCCACTCCAGATCTTCCAGGGTACCAGCAAGATCATGATCATTTCAGAGTTCGCGAACGCCCAGCGCACAATCCACGTGGACGAGGTGGAACAGTACCCCAACGAGGCCTGGATGGGACATTCGGTGGGCCGCTGGGAGGGGGATACGCTCGTGGTTGACGTAAACAGTTTTACGCCGTATACCTGGTTCGACCGGTCGGGCAATTTTCATAGCGATGCGTTGACCGTCGTCGAGCGATACACCCCGATCGATCGAAACGCGATCCAGTACTCTGCGACGATCGAGGACCCCAAGGTGTTCACGCGACCCTGGACGATCAGCATGCCGCTCTATCGGCGTCTGGAAGAGAACGCGCAGCTGATTGACTTCCGATGTATCGAGATGGCTGAGGAAACCCTCTACGGTCACCTCCGCCAGGAGCCGCTCGTGACCCGCTGGGAGGGACAAACGATGATCGTCGACATCAGCCGTAAGTTCGAAGTGGGTGACGCGACGGTATACGAGCGGCACTTGTCGGGCAACCCACCCGACTGAGAGGTGCGGGGCTTCAATAGACTACGGCCGCGCGTTGTACGCGGGACTGGAAGTCGGATTGACGCGATAACTTATTGATAGTGAATGTCTTAGGTTTTCGTCATCTGGCGAGTTGTACACAAAGCTCTCGCTTTTCTCGTATGTTTCTCCCGCTAAACCTGCCCAACGAAGTTGGAGATGGGGGTTTAGATACCCTGGTGGGCCTTTTCCGCATCTGAGACATACGGCCGCGACCATGTCCGGCAGGTATCTGGTGTCGTGCGAGAGGTCGGCGTCCATTTGACACACGAGATCTGCGTCGCCTTCGACGGCCTGGTGCAGCGCGTCAACATAGGAGCGGCCCAAGCCCCGCCGGCCCGTACGATGCAGAACGTCGACGCGGCCGGGGAATTCGCGCGCTAGTTCGTCTGCGACGCGCCCAGTGCCATCGGGCGAGCTGTCGTCGACGACGAGCACACGATAGCTTTGTCGTTCCAGCACCTGGCGAACGATCACCGGTAGGTTCTCTCGCTCGTTGAACGTGGGTATAATCACCTGTATGTCCATTGCGGTGCTCGCAGGAGCTGCGACGTGCGCGACGACAGGTCAGCAGCCGACCGTCTCATCCTGTGTCGACGCTCCACGGCCATGGACGCGAGGCGAGGAAGGCTGCGGCCCCTACGATCGCGGCGGGATCGAGGATCGGGATTCGGAAACGCTCCTGTGGGAAGAAGATCACGCACACTGCAATGGTGACCAAAACGTGCGCCAGCAGCGCACGCGGCACCCGGCGGAGGCGCACCATCTGCAAGTAGCCGGCTATCGCGAGTGGGAGCAACAGCAGCCACGGCAGCACCGAGGCCCAGTAGTATAGCGGAGAATGCAGCAGGTAGGATGGGCCGACCGGCACGAACAAGTAAAAGAGCTTCCGACCTTCGAGTGCAAGCCAGTCGAGTGGATGCGCCCGTATGTAACGCCAGCTTTCAGCGTAGTAATGCGGCTCGAGGGCCTCAGCCGTCAGTCCGGAATGCTGCCCCCTGAACGCCTGGTCGAACGCCTTTAGCTGCGGATTCGCCGCGAGATCACCTTCGCCAACGGCGGCCGAGTGGTTACCAGTCCAGAAGGTCACTCCCCCTCCCGCCGCAACGAGTATGAACCGGCCGTGGACCGAAAGATTGCGCGCCGTCCATGGCGCGAGGACGGTCGAGGCCGCCAGGACCAGGACTGCTGCGTGCATCCAGCGCCGTCGCAGCACCAACCAGACAGCCCCAACGGCGACGAACGGCAGCGCCGCCGGTCGGATCAGCGCCCCGAGACCGGCGAGTGCGCCCGCGGCTGCGGTACGCCAGATGGGCGTCACCTCTCGGTCACTGTCCAGCGCTGACAGCGCCAGTGCCCCCAACAAGGCCACTGTCGAGAACAGCGCCTCGCTGAGCGCGTAGGCCGAAATCCACACGAGCGCCGGGTGGAACGCCGCCAGCCACGCCGCCACCACGCCGGCCCGGGGCCCGGCCGCGCGTCGCGTCAATGCGCCGATGAGTAGTACTCCGACCGCTCCCACTGCGGCCTGGACCACCTCGAGCGCAATCGGGACGCTGGTCGGTGCGCGGTCTACCCGAAAATCGTCGTCGGGCCACATGACCGCGGCGATGAACGCGGGGTAGCCCGGGGCTCTCGAAAAACGGTCGCCGACGGGGAGTTGATCGGCGCGATCGTAAGTGAAACCGTGGCCACCAGCCAGGCTGGCGGCGAGCGCGAGGTACTCCTGTTCGTCGCGGGTCAGCGGCTTGTCGTTCCAATACCCGAGCCCGAACGCCAGGCGGAGCACCACGGCCACAAGGAAGACCACGACGGAGACCCGAAGTCGCCCACCGGGTGTCACCGATGGCCTGCCAGTCCCGTTTCGTTGCTTCAGCGGAGACCCTCCTGGCGCAGCGTGGGGATCCGGTCCCACACACACGAATTGTCGGTATCGTACCAGAAACATTCGCCAGCCGAGGGCGCCTAGATGGCAGGCACCTGCGCCTGTTGTCTTAGCGGCCCGTAGGGACGCGGCGAACCTTTAGGGTCCTGTAGGCACCCACGCCTTAGCACCCGCTCGCTGAGGACAAGCAGGTTAGATTTAACAAATCGGCGTTCGGCCCGTTGCATGATGGTGACTCTGCTACATAGGGATTACCGTCATCCCACACCACGATGATGTGGTCACATTTGCCGCAGACGAAGCGAAACCCTTGCGCCATTCCACCTCCTAGGTGGAGATACCCTCAACACACAGCAATGCAGATGTAGGCGCCGATTCTACCGCTGGCTGGTGGGCGGTTCAACGGGGACGGGGGTTAGCGATTACCCGACAGGTTCAGGCGGCAACCTGCGCTTTTCCTTGGAGTGTGGGCGTCCACATACGTGCGATTCCACTTGGGGACGCCACGTTCCTCGCGATGTCCGAGCTTCCTCTTTTTGTAGCTCGCTACAAAAGTAGCGGTGCAATGGGGACGGGGTGAGTCACGCGGGTGCGCGGCGAACCACTCACGCGACAGCTTCTGGTCTTCGGCGCGTTGCTGTGTGGTCTCACCCTGCACGTTCCTACTCACACACGGTGCCGTCATTGTCGCGGTCGGTCATATAGCGATACGCGGGGTGGCCACGCCTCACCGGAGCAATGCCATGCCGACGCGCCTCGGCACAGGTAATCCGTCCATTGCCGTTGTCGTCGTACTGTCGTAGCGCATTTGAGTCAACGGACCGTGGTGGCTGACGCGTTTGACGAGACGGACGGCTTCCA